>ERZ773267.65-NODE-65-length-81703-cov-12.484850_pt1 | contig 81703 bp, 128 predicted proteins | sample MGYA00511959_ERZ773267 | MGnify/ENA primary metagenome ERZ773267 (study PRJEB29015, sample SAMEA2738165) | human oral metagenome | biome: human oral; feature: human-associated habitat; material: saliva | place: China | collected 2240 ...
AAGTGTAAAGGTAGAGGTAATAGGAGTAAAAGAAAATATAATAGAAAAAGAGATACTGCCAAAGATATTACCAAAAGCAGGGAAAAGAGAAAGAAGAAAGGTAGCAATATATGCAATAATAGCATTTGTATTAATAGTACCAACTATAATATTTAGAAGAGAATATATCCAGGCAAAGAAAAGACAAAGACGTAGAAAAAGGTAGAAAAAAAGAGAAGTGAGATTTTAAATTTCACTTCTTTTTAAATTATTTCTTTTTATTAGATATTTGTTTATTTAATTTTATGTATTTAAATAATGTAACTCCACCTAGTATAATTGCTCCAGCAAGTGCAAAATATATTGCATAATCAATCCCAGATCTTGGTATTATATTTGGTTTTCTAGTAATATTTCCAGGTTTATTTGGAGTATTTGGATTTTTTGATAAGTCTACATTTTTAGGAGTTTCTGGAGTCTTAGGAGTTGGATTTTTTGATAAATCAACTTCCTTAGGAGTATTAGGAGTTTCTCCTTTTGGTGTATAATATCCTGCTTTAACAAGAGGATCTTGTTCATTATCATTACTTGTAATATTACCAAAATTATTATTATTGTTGTTATTGTTATTACCAGAGTTATTATTATTGTTGTTATTATTATCACCTTGGTTGTTATTATTGTTATTGTTGTTATTATTATCACTTTGATTATTGTTATTGTTATTATTGTTGCCTTGGTTATTGTTGTTACCAGGGTTATTGTTATTGTTGTTACCTGGATTATTATTATTACCAGGGTTGTTATTATTGTTGTTATCATCACTTTCAGCTGCATTATCTCTTACAGGATTTAAATTTGTTGCTGATATTTGATTATCTTTTTTTACATCTATATTTATTTTATAAAGATCTTTACCTTCTGATGTTATAGAAAGTATTGTATTACCTTCTGCTTTACCAGTTATTTTAGCAAGTCTAGTTTGTTTATTTATATCTAAATCAGCCACAGCTGAATTGTTATATTTGAATGTTAAATGTTTAAATTTGTAATCTTTATGTACATATTTATATGGGTTTATTGTATAACTACCATTAATATTTAACTTTATTGTTGGCATATCTGGTGTAGCTTCATTGTCTACATTATTATTACCATTATTATTGTTATTATTATCAGGTTTTTGACTTGTAGCATTATCCTTAACAGGATTTAAATTATTAGTACTTGGTGTTGTGTTTTTATCATTAACATAGATATCAATTTCATAAAGTTTTTTATCATTACTTGATATAGTAGCTGTTGTTAATCCGTTACCAGTACCTGTAAATGTGATTACATCATTGTTGTTACTATCTTTGCTTTTTGACATTGTAGCAACAGATACGTTTTTTATATTAAAATCTAATTTTTTATTAGAATATTCTTTATTTACATATTCATATGGATTTATTGTATATCTACCACCAACATTAAGATTTATTGTTGGTCTATTTGGATCAGGTTTTACTTCAGTATCACCATTATTATTGTTGTTACCTGAATTATTGTTATCATTGTTACCAGGGTTGTTGTCATTATTACCTGGATTATTATTGTTATTTCCGAGGATTGTTATTGTCATTATTGTTGTTGCTATTTGTTTGTGAATCTATATTGTCTTTAATAGGATCAAGTCTTAATGCTTCAGGTGTATATTTATTATTAACTTTAACTTCAATTCTGTATAATTCTTTATTTTCATTTGAGAAAGTTATTACAGAAGACCCTTGTGCAAGTCCTGTTATTTTCATTTCTTTAGTTTCTTTATTGAATTTCATTGATGCTGAATTATTTCCCTCAATGTGAAAACTAATTTTTTTTCCTAAATAATCTTTGTGTATATATTTATAAGGTTTTATTGTATATTCACCACCAACATTTAATTTTATAGTTGGAATGTTATTATTTATATTTTCACCATTATCATCAGAATTTTCAGCTGCATTATTTGGTATTGGGTTTGAATTTATAAGTTCAATACTATTTGTTTCATTAACGTTAACTTCTATATCATAAAGTTTTTTACCTTCAGAAGATATAGAAAGCGTTGCAATACCATTACTTAAACCAGTTATAAGTAATGATTTATTATTATTTGATTGTATTTTAGCAACATTTGTATTAGATATTTCAAAATCAAGTATTTTACCCTTATAGCTTTTATCAACATAGTAATATGGGTTTAAATCATATACACCATTTAATGTTAATTTTAATATGTGCTTTCCGAGTAGGATCTGTACTTGGATTTGTATTCTCATTTGCATTACCGAGGTATAGGATTTAGATTTGTTGCTTCATTTCTATTATTTGCATTTACATTTACATTAATAGTATATACAACTCTTCCTTGTATAGAGATTGTAAATACAGAGTTACCAGCTGCTTTACCTATAAAATTAACTTCGCTAGTAGCCTTATTAACTGTAATTCCTGCATTTTGTGAATTTGTTATATTAAAATCAAGTTGTGTATTATTGCCAACATCAGTTTTTTTAACATAATCATATGGATTTATTTTATATGTACCGTTTATATTTAATTTAATTGTTGGTGTATTATCTTCTGCAAATGTTTGTACTGGAAACATTAGAGTCATAGATAATATCATCAATGTTAATATTGTTAATACTTTTTGTATTAAAATATTTTTAGAAATTTTTAATGTATTGTTTTTCATAATCTTTTTCTCCTTTTCGATTTCTAAACATATGTATATATTATAACATGAAAGTCAAAAAAGTTAAATAGGTAAACTTAATTATGTATACTTTTTATGTATAAACTTGACTTTTTAGTTTGTTATGGTAATATATTAATGATAAATTTGATTTATTAAAAGATAATGTTACAAAAAAAACATATTTTTTGTTAAAAAAATGTAATATAACAAAGAAAGAAGGAGAATATTATTAAGCAAAAGATTAAATATTATACCAGTAATGCCTTTAAATTTATATTTGTAATAATTTTAATTACAGCCATGTTTATAGGATTTATGGCATGGAAATTTAAATTTGTATATATGGTAGAAATGGGTGGAGTAGAATTAGGTCTTGTTAATGATAAAGATAAGTTTGAAAAAGATATTAAAGATACTTTAGAAGACTTAGAAGAACCAGTAGTTTCAGCTAAACTTAAAGAAAATCCTAAGTATTCATTAAGGCTTGTTGATAAAGAAGATATTGATGTTGATGATAATTATGTTTTTGCTAAAGTTGAAGAAAAGATAGAAAAAACATATAGGTATTATAATATTAAAGAAGATGATAAACTTCTTGCAAAAGTTTCAACTAAAGAAGAAAAAGATAATTTGTTAAAGGAATTGGAAGAAGCAAAACAAGTTAAAGACCTTAAAGTTGAAGAAGAACAAACAAAAGAATACTATATTATATCATATGAAGAAGCAAAACAACTTGCATCTACAAATGTTGATAATATTGAAAATGAAAAGAGAAGCAAGCTTGCAAAAGAAAAAATAGAAAAAAGAAATACTAATATAGTTAAAAATATTAGAAGAGGGGGTACTGTTTCAGAATCTTCTAGTTCAAATGCAAGTGCAATGCTAGGAAGTTTAAGTTTTAGAAGACCACTTAATAGTTCACGTGTAAGTGCAGGATATTTAGGATATCCAGGACATCGTGGGATAGATTTTCCATCACCACAAGGTACACCTGTTATGGCAGCAGAATCTGGAACAGTTACAACAGTAATGTATAGTAATAAGAGTTATGGTAACAGAGTAATAATAGACCATGGTAATGGTATATCAACACTTTATGGGCATAATTCAACAATAGGTGTATCATTAGGACAAAAAGTGTCTAAAGGACAAACAATAGCAGGAGTAGGATCAACAGGTAATTCAACAGGTAACCATGTTCATTTTGAGATAAGAATAAACGGTAAACCTATAAACCCTACAAGTTATGTAATGTAATATTAAATTTAAAAAGGTAGAATGTAAAAATTATTCTATCTTTTTAAAATGTTACAAAAAAGTAATAAAAAATTGCAAAAGTATTTCTGTTATGTAATAATTACAATAGAATTACGTATGTTAACAAATTGGAGAGAATATGATTGAATTTAAAAATGTATCAAAAGTATATGATAAAAGGAGTGCAGCAATACAAAATGCAACATTTACAATACATAATGGTGATTTTGTATTTTTGGTAGGATCATCAGGTAGTGGTAAATCTACTATTATAAAAATGATATTAAAAGAAAAAGATCCAACAACAGGAAAAATATATATAAATGGTACAGATACAACAAAACTTAAAAGAAAACAAATTCCTTTTTTAAGAAGAAGTATGGGAGTTGTTTTTCAAGATTTTAGACTTATAGCTGAAAAAACAGTATATGATAATGTTGCATTTGCAATGTATATGATAGGAGCAAGTAAAAAACATATAAAAAGACAAGTACCTATGGTTCTTTCACTTGTTGGTATTGCAGATAAGGCAGATAAAAAGCCAGAAGAATTATCAGGAGGGGAACAACAAAGAGTTGCAATAGCAAGAGCTTTAGTTAACAATCCATCAATGATAATAGCAGATGAGCCTACAGGTAATTTAGATCCTCAAACAGCTTGGGATATTATGGCACTTTTTAAAGAGATAAATAGGAGAGGTACAACTGTTGTAATGGCAACACATGCTGAAGATATTGTTAATAGTATGAATGAAAGAGTTATAGAAATTGATAAAGGTACAATCATAAGAGATGATGAAAAAGGTGGATATAGAAGTGAAATTTAGTGTAATAGGATATTATTTAAAAGAAGGATTTAAAAATCTATTTAAAAACAAAAAATCAACATTTGCCTCTTTTGTAACAATGGTTTCAACACTTTTTGTATTTGGTATTTTCATACTTATAACTGTAAATACACAAGATATAATTAAAAAACTCGAATATGATCAAGGTATGCAAGTGTTTATAAACTCAGATGTGACAAAAGATGATATGGAAAAACTTCGGAAAAGAGATAAAAGCAATAGAAGGTGTTAGTACAGCAACATTTAAGAGTAATCAAGAAGCATTAGATGATCTAAAAAAAATGTTTAAAGAAAACCCATCTGTAATTGAAGGATTTTCAGATAATCCAGAATTTTTACCAAATTCATATATAGTTAAAGTAAAAGATTTAGAAAAATTAAATTCAATTGAAGGTGAGATAGAAAAACTTGCAAATGTTCAAAAAATAAGAAATCAGCAAAGCATAATATCTGCTATAGTTACAGCATCAAGGGTTATAAATACATTTACAGGGGTTATAACAGTTATACTTGTTATAGTTTCAATACTTATAATTTCAAATACTATAAAATTAACAGTTTTTGCAAGAAGAAAAGAAATCTCTATAATGAAATATGTTGGTGCAACAAATAGCTTTGTTGAAGGCCCTTTTGTTATAGAAGGTATGCTTATAGGTATATTTTCTACAATAATAGTAATAATAATTTTAGCAATATGTTATAGTGCATTATCTATAGGAGTTGCAAAAGCAATTGCAGATACAACAGTACAATATGGAGAACAACAGGCAACAGCATTTACTTTAGTAAATTTTGTTACAGTACTTCCACAAATAGCAGGAATATTTTTAGGACTTTCAATGGGACTTCGGAATAATAGGAAGTACAATATCTATGAAGAAATATTTGGAGGTATAGATATGAAAAAAAACAAAGAAATAGTAGAATATCTTCTCAAGTTTTTTGCAATGATATTAGCTTGTATATTATTACTTACATTAACAGTAGTATATGCAACAACAGATTTAAATAAGCAAAAACAAGAAGTAGAACAAAAAATAAAGGAACAAGAAAATACAAAACAAGTATTACATGTACAAGCAAATAATTTAAGTAATGAAATTTCTAAAATAAATGATGAGCTTACAGAAAAAGAAGAAAAACTTAATAATATAAATATTCAGATAGATAATTTAGAAACTGAAATAAAAAATACAGAAAAACTTATAGAAGAAAAAAAGAAAAAACATGAGATAGCTACAGAAACATTTAAAAAACGTTTAAAATCAATATATATGAATGGTGATATGCAATATTTAGAAATATTGTTATCATCAGTAAATGTTACAGATTTTCTTTCAAATTATAATATGTTAAGAGAAATAACAAGACTTGATAAAGAACTTGTTACAGAACTTACAGATGAAAAGAAAAAAATAACTATGTATAATGAGGAATTAGAAACAAAGAAAAAACTTATAGCAGAAAAAAGAACAGAACAGCAAAAAGCTAAAAAAGAAACAGAAAGTGTAAAAAGTAAAAGAGAAGAAGCACTTAAAAAAGTAAGTGATGAAGAAAAGAAAACACTAGAAAATATTGATGCTTTAAAAGCAGAACAAGCAAAAGTAGAAAGAGAAATAGCAGCAGCAATTTTAAGAGCTAGAAGAGAACAAGAAGCAAGAATAGCTGCAATGAGAAAAAGACAAGAACAACAAAGAGAATCTTCAGGAAAAACGTCTGGGAAAACATCAGGATCAGGATCTAGTTCATCAAGCTCAAACTATAATCCATCAAATGCAAAATTCCAATGGCCACTTCCAGGATATAGTATAACAACAGAATTTATGGGATATCCAGGACATACTGGAGCAGACCTTTCTACACATGGAGGAAATCCAGGAATTCAAGCAATAGCAGATGGTATTGTCCTTATATCTGAAGATTTAAGAGGAAATCAAAATGGTGGATATAGGAGTTTTGGTAGATATATAGTAATATATCATCCAGCAGAAGATGTATATTCATTATATGCACATATGAGTGAAAGATATGCAACTAAAGGGCAAGAAGTAAAAAGAGGACAGATTATAGGGAAGGTTGGTTCAACAGGTAACTCAACAGGTAACCATCTTCATTTAGAAATACACCCTGGAAGCTATAGAAATCCAGTAAATCCAAGAAGATATTTTTAAAGAGATAATTTTAATATAGTAAATAAAACAAAAGAAAAAAATAAAGTAAAATTAGGTAATAAAAAATGAAAAGAAGAAGTACAGAAAGAGAAAATATGAATGATTTAAAGTTACTAAAACAAAGAAATGATTATAATTATAATAAAAAAGGTATAACTTTAATTAATATAGTTGTACTTCTTTTTTGCATTATAATAATATATAGTTTTAATAATACTAGTAATATATCTAACAATATATTAAATATAGGGAGTATTAAAAATATTTTAAATACAAATGAACAACAAAATAGTAATAATAATACAAATACAAATAATAATAATACAGATGAACTTGTTTCTAAAAGACAAATTTTAGAGGAGAAAATAAAAAAAGAAATAACAGAAAAAATGAATATTTCACAAGATATAAATACAACATTTACAGAAGTTGTATCACTTCAAAATAAGATAGCAGAAAATGATCTAGAAATATCTAAACTAGATATTGAAGTTAAAGAATTAGAAGAGAAAATACGACCTTTAAAACAAGAAGAACTAAGGCTTAAAGATATTAAGAATAAGCAAGAAACACTTGCCAAGACTAGACTAAAATATATGTATATGAATGGGCAATTTAAAACATTAGAAGTGATTTTAAAATCAAAAAACTTGCTTGAAATGTTTTCAAATTACTATATGTTACAAGAAATAAACGGTATGGATGTAAAGCTTTTAGAAAGTCTTGATAAAGATAGAAAAAGATTAGAAGTAATAACAAGAGATTTAAAAGAATATGAAATAGTTACAAAAAATAAGAGGGATAAACAACAACATTTTAGAAAATTACAAGAAAATTTTGTTATACTAAAAAATGCTAAGATAAATGAACTTACAGAAAATCAAAAAGAAATTGCAAAAGAATTAGAAGTATTAGAAAAAGAAAAAATGGATACTGAAAAACAAATAGCAGAAAAATCAAGATATATAAAAAGGATACCTAAATATGTAGGTGGAACATTAATGTGGCCAGTACCTACATCAAATAGTACAAAATGGATAACAGCATTTTTTGGTGCAGGAGCAAGTCAAGGATACCCTCGGAAGTAATCATTCTGGTGTAGATATTGCAATACCTAAAGCAGAAGTTCGGAAAACATAAAGCTGTTGCAGCAGCAAGTCGGAAGAGTTATTGTTGCAGTTGGAGATAAGAAAGGAAGTAAGGTAAGTTACCGGAAACTACATAGTTATAGACCATGGAGGACGGAGTATATACACTTTACCGGACATGCAGATAGTATATTTGTATCAGTAGGTCAATATGTAAACAAAGGTGATGAGATAATGTATGTAGGAAGTACAGGGAATTCTACAGGACCACACTTACATTTTGAGGTAAGAATTGGTGGATCTCGGATATTCTAATAGGGTAGATCCACTTCCATATATAACATCAGATAAAGAACCAATATCAAATCAAACACAACAAAATAATGTACAAGAAAATACAAATAACCAAAATAATAATAATAATCAAAACAGTAATACAAATACTATACCAATACAATAAACTATTGTATAATAGACATAGATAGGAGAAGTAGAAGTATGGATGACCTTTTTGAAAATGATGAAAATCAAGAAGACCTATTATTTGGTGATATAGAAAGTGAAGAAGAAACATATAGTAAAAATAATAGTGAAGATCTGTTTGGATATAATAACTCTTTTAGTGAGAATAAGCTTAAAAACAGTAATAGGATAAGACAAGAAAAGAGTTATTCTAAGTTTTATGATGATAACTTTAAAACGAATATGCATGTTATGGAAGAAGAACTTCTTGAAAATTTAAGAAAAAAAAGATTACAACAATTTGAAGAAGATAGAGTAAGAAGAGAAATAGAAAGAAGGAAAATAGAAGAAAGAAATAGGATAAAAGCAAGGGAAGATTACTATATAACTAATTTTGAAAGAGAAAAGAAAAGAAATATACCAATTGGTGATATAATTGTATATATATTTTTATTTTCTATACTTGCAGGTAGCTTATATATGATTATATTTAAATAACTTGACATAATATTTGGAAAGAATTATAATGATAGTGTAAAAAAAATTTAATATTATTAATCATCTCTCCTATAATAAGTGAGGGATGATGGGAAGGAAAGAAAAATGAAACTAAGAAAATTAATTCAAAGCTTAAAAGGAAATGATTCCAAGGGAGGAATTGGAAATCGGATAGTGTATACAATTTTAGATAAAAATCTAAAATGTAATATTGCAATAATAGATTGTTCAAATCTGAAATTGGGTCTGAATATAGACATAATTTCTGAAATAGAAAAGAAACAAAAGGAATCAGAAATTGTTTCAAAAGAAAGCTTAGATAGGAATTTAATGATAGTTGAAAATGAAGAGTACAGAATTCCAATTATAATTTTGGATTCTAAAGATATGAATGAGTCAACTATAAAATACTTAATTATAGATTCAGAAGATAAGCAATTAATTAAAGGAAGGGAGTTAATACCTTGGATTTTTGATGAAACGAATAAACAATTGATATTATGGCAAAATAAAATTAAAATAAATAAAGAACAAATAAAGTTTGAATTGAATATTTCAAAGAATAGAAACATCTTGAATTATAACAATAAAAATTATGTTACAATAAGATAAGATGAAAAAGCAATTTGCAATAAGAAATTATAGTAAATTGCTTTTTTGTTATATATAGTTAAACCTAAGTAATAAATTATATGCTTAAAAGAGTTGACATTACTGATTGATGAAATAGAAAAAGAAGATATTTTTTCTGAACAAAAGATATGTGCAGGCAGAAAGCAAAGATGGTAGAAAGTTTATTGCTAATGAAACTATACGTTAATAAAAAGAAGGAGAATTTATAATAAAAATTTATATAAATTGTTCTTTTTGATTAATAAAATTTTAATTAAAAATATAAAATATAGTAATTAATTGCATTTTAAAGGTGTTGACATAAAGCTGAAATGATAGTATAATATAATTTATAAAAGAGTGATCTATTTTAAAAAATTTTAAAATAAGGGAAGTGAAAGAATGGATATTAAAAGGAAGAAAAAAATATTATTAATAATTAGTAGCGTTACAAAAACACAAAGAGGTAGTATTTCTATTGAAGAGCTGAAGAACAAAATGAAAGTAACGCTTAGGAATAAAAATTTTAACGATATGAATGAAGTAGACTATGAAGTCGAAAAATTTGTTGAGAAGATGCAAAAGGAAAAAAGATTGTTCCAATACAATGAAGGTGACAATAAATACTTTGTTGTACACTAGAAATTGTAGGAATTAAGATATAATGTTTTAGATCATTCTTTTGATATTTAAAGAGATAGAACCTAAATTGGTTTCTATCTCTTTTTTATTATATTGTCTTATCTTTATAATATACAATATATTTGATATAATAATTGTGATTAAAAGTATAGTTTAACTAAATTAGGAGGAAATATGAAGGTAATATTATTAGAAGATGTAAAAAAATTAGGTAAAAAAGATGAAATAATAGAAGTAAGTAGTGGATATGCAAGAAACTTCCTTATACCAAATAAGAAGGCAATTGTTGCAGATAATGTTAATTTAAATAAGCTTGAAGGTAAAAAGAGTAAAGAAAGTCATTTAAAAGAATTATCTTTAGAACATGCTAAAGATATAAAAGAGATTATAGAAAAAGAAGTACTTGTAATATATGCTAAAAAGGGAAAAGATGATAGATTATTTGGTACTATAACAAATAGTGAAATAGCAAAAGAATTAAAGAAAAAATATAATGTAGATATAGACAGGAAGAAAATAATAGTAGAAAATGCTATAAAAATGGTAGGAGAATATGTTGTAACAGTTAAATTAGATCAAGGTGTTATAGCAGACTTAAAAGTAGATATAATAGGAGAATAATAGATGGAAAGTGCACAAAAATCATTTGATAATATGGTAAAAATGCCACCATGTGATATACAAGCAGAAAAAGCCCTTATAGGGAAACTTCTTGTAGATCAAGAGCTTGTTACTGAAGCAATGGAAATGTTAAAACCAGAACATTTTTATGGTCCAGAACATAAAACAATATTTAAAGTAATGCAAAAATTAAATTCAGCATCTGAACCAATTGATATAATAACAGTTAAAAATGTATTACAAACTGAAGGCGACATTATAAAAGTTGGTGGACTTGAATATTTAACATCACTTTTAGAAAATGTAACAATACTTACAAATGGTCAGCAATATATAGATATAATACTTGAAAAGTATAAGTTAAGAACAGTAATAGAAGCAGGGAATTTGCTTTTAAACTTAGGATTTTCAGGTAGTGAATCAACAAATTCGATAATAGATCAAGTTGAAAAAAAGATATATCAACTTGCAATGGATTCTGAAAAAAGAACATATGAAAAGATAGATAAAGTATTAGTAGATACATTAAATGAATTGAATGAATTATATAATAGAAAAAGTGGAATAACAGGACTTGCAACAGGACTTGTGGATTTTGATAGAAAAACAACAGGACTTAAAAAATCAAGTTTAATAATATTAGCAGCAAGACCTCGGTATGGGTAAATCTGCATTAGCACTTAATATTGCAACAAATGTATCTGTAAAAGAAAAGAAATCTGTCCTTATATTCAACATGGAAATGTCTAAAAGTGAAATAGCAAAACGTGTGCTTGCATCAGAAGCATTAATAGACAACCAAAAACTATCAACAGGTAATGTACAAGATAATGAATGGGAAAAGATAGCAAGAGCATCTGAGGTGCTTTCAGAAGCTGAAATGTATATTGATGATACTCCAGGTATAAATATTATGGAGATAAGATCAAAAGCAAGAAGAGTAAAAGAAAAAACAAAAGATACAAATCCTCTTCGGACTTATAGTTATAGATTATCTTCAACTTATAGAACCAGTATCTAGAAAAAATGGTACAAGAGAACAAGAAATATCAGAAATAAGTAGAAGTTTGAAAAAGCTTGCAATGGAATTAGAAGTTCCAATTATTGCATTATCACAATTATCTCGTTCTGTAGAAAAAGGAGAAAAAGGAAAAAGACCAATGCTTTCAGACTTAAGAGAATCAGGAGCAATAGAACAAGATGCTGATATGGTACTATTTATATACCGTGATGAATATTATAATCCAGATACGGAAAAACCAAATATTGCAGAATTAATACTTGCAAAACATAGAGGTGGATCACTTCGGAACTGTTGAACTTATTTGGATGGGAAGCTTTACTAAATTTGATAATCTGCGGAGATAGAGAGGAAGAATATTATGGATAATAATATGGAAAATATTCTATCAAGAGCTGATAAGGAAAAATTTAATATGATAATATCAAAGGTTAGAGAAAATATATTAGAATTTAAAGAATACTTTTTTATGGGGAATAATAAGAAGGTATTTGTAGTTCGGAGTATCAGGTGGAGCAGATTCTGTATTTTTAATAACAATATTAAATGAGTTATTAAAAGAAGATATAGCAAAACGGAGAGCTAGAACTTGTTATAATGCATCTAAACCATAATATAAGGGGAAAAGAGGCAAAAAGAGATGAAGACTTTGTAAGAAATCTTCGGAGAAACTTTAAATATTCCTACATATATATATAGTGAAAATATTGAAGAAGATGCTAAAAAGGCAAAAGAAAGTATTGAAACATATGCAAGAAAAAGAAGATATATATTGATGAATAATATATTAAAAGAAAAAATAGAAGGAAAAACTATTTTAGAAAAAAGATTTTCAGGTGGTATTATAACAGCACATAATGCAAATGATAATGCAGAAACAATATTTATGAATATGCTTAGAGGTTCACGGAAAAAAACGGACTAATAGGTATTGAAAATTATACAAGAATAGAAGAACTTAGTGATTATATAATATTAAGACCTATGATAGATATATATAAAAAAGAAGTTTTAGAATATTTAGAAAAAAATAATATTCAATATGTAGAAGATAGTACAAATAGTAAAAATGATTATACAAGGAATAAGATTAGAAATGTAGTATTTCCATATATAGAAAATGAAATGGGTTATAATTTACAAAAAAGTTTTATAACACTTTCTAAAACTATAAGGGAAGAAGAAGAATTTTTAGATGATTATGTTACAGAAATAATAGTTGAAGAATGTGTGTATGATAATGAAAATCACCCTAAAAAAATTAGTATAGGGATGGAAAAATTAACAGATATATATGAAATTGATTTTAAATATAAAAAAGGTATGTTAAAGAGATTTATAATAACACTTATTGAAGATATAACAGGAAGTTTTAAAGATTTCTCAAATACAAATATAGAAGATATTACAACACTTATCTTAAAAAATGTTGGAAATAAGAAAATTATAATTAATGGATTAGAATTTGGAATAAAAAATAAGAGATTTTATGTTTCAAAATATAACAAATATAATTAAAAACAGAATAAATATTGTAAAATAGGAAATAAAAGAATACACTTAAAATTGAATTATAGATAAAAATATAACAATATAATTATTAAGATATAATATATAATAGGTATAACATAAGATAATGATTTGTATATGCTTATTAGCTATATTGTTTGTCTATAATATTAGTATACACTATAGGAGGAGAATATGATTAAAGTAAATGGTGTAAATAAAAAATACGGAAAAAAAGAAATTATAAAAAATATATCATTTGATGTAGAAGACCGGAGAAATTGTAGGATTTATAGGACCAAATGGTGCAGGGAAAACAACTACAATAAATATGATAACTGGAATAACAGACATTACAAGTGGAAATATTACAATAAATAATTTTGACATAGAAAAAGATCCGGTAAAGGCAAAAGAAAATATAGGACTTGTTCCAGATTCACCAGACTTATTTGCAAGTTTTGATGTTTCAAAATATTTTGATTTTATGATAGAAATGTATAATGTTGATAAAAAATTAGGAAAAGAAAGAGTAGAAAAACTTGCAAAAGAGTTTGAAATTGAAAAATATTTAAATGATAGTATATCAGATTTATCACATGGTACAAGGCAAAAAGTAATGATAATAGGTGTACTTCTTCATAATCCATCTGTATGGATATTAGATGAACCAATGACAGGACTTGATCCTAAAGCATCACATATATTAAAAGAAAAGATGAGAGAACATGCAAAAAATGGGAATACTGTATTTTTCTCAACACATGTTTTAGAAGTAGCAGAAAAACTTTGTACAAAGATTATAATAATCTCAGAAGGAAGTATAAGATATACTGGTAAATTAGAAGATCTTCAAGCTATGTATCCAGAAGTTAAAACATTAGAAGAATTATTCTTTAAAGTGATTGATAATAGTAAGGAGGCATAAAATGAATTTTAAAAGAATTACATTAATGATAAAAAACAACTTAGGTGCTATTACAAATTCATACAAAGCTAAAAATCCTTTAAAGAAGAAAAAAATAGGAAATATATTATTATATGGAATAATATTCTTATATTTGATATTTGTAGAATATATGGCATTGTCAAATTTAATTAACAGTATTGGAGAAGCAAATATAATTGAGTCAGTTGCCAAGATATCACCAATATTTGTAGCGTTTTTGGTTATAATGTCAGTGTTTTTTGTAGAATTTTTAAGGATTATAAATGTTAATAAAACAGTGTTTATAAGATCATTTCCAATAACTAAAAAAGAAAGATATATAGTAGATATTTCAAATACTATAATAACAAGTCTTAAATTCCCTTTGTTTATTTTTATAACAGGTGGAATAATATTTAATATTCTAACAGGATTTAAATATTTAGGAATTATGTTATCATTAATATATATGACAATTATTATAGGAACAGTTGTAACAATACCAACAGTTATAATAGTAAAACTAATATATATGCTTATAGGAAAATTTACAACTAGAAAAGTGATTGAAAAATTGATAACATTTACAACATTTTTTATGGGTTTTGGTATATATTTACTTTTTGATATATATAATGAACCTGTGATGAAATTTATTAATAAAATTACTAGTGAAAATTTTAATATATTTGGAAGATTTACAGATCTATTACTTGGAATTGAAATATTAAAATCAATATGTATAACATTAATATGTACAGTTATTATAACAGGGGTTATGGGAATAGTTGATTATTTATTATATGCAGTTACTGAGAAAATCTCACTTAATATGCCAACTAAAATGTTTGGAGTAAATTTAAGTAAAGAAAAATCACTAGAAAAAGGTATAAAAAATATAGCAGGTAGAAAAAAAGGAAGAGATAAGACATATTTAAGTTATGAGGTAAACTTTTATAAGCGTTCACCTATAATAATTTTTCAAACAATACTTCCAATAGTTATTGTTCCTATAATACTTTTAATAGGATTTTATTCTGGAATGAATAGACAATTTGAAGAGTTTGAAAAAGAACATGAAAATTATAAGTATATAGTAGCACAAACAGGTGAAGAAAGAAGTATAAATATTATAGAAAAAGTTAAAAATGATGGACCAGATAAGACTTTAGAATTTTTAACTAAAGAAGGAGCAGTACCTGTAACATCAATGAATGATATAGGAGAAGTTTTAAGATATTTAAATACTAAAAAATTTGTAGGAATTGATGGAATACAAGATTTTATAAAAAATGGTATCCCAAAAGAAGTAAAAAATATGATTTCAAATGAAATAATAGGAATAATCATAATAGGTGTTGGTACAGCGGCAGTATTATTTAATTATTTAGGAGCAATTGTTATATCTAAAGATAAAGATAATATATCATTTTTAAAGACTCTTCCAATAACTTTTAAAAAACAATATCAAATGAAATTAATATCACCTAAAGTGTTATCACTTGGTATATTTATTATATATTATTTAATATTAGCTATTGCTTTTAAAGAAACATTAATTACATATTACCCAGTGTTAGGACTAATTACAGCAATACTTATAATCATTAATAATATAGAATTTGCAGGAATGTTAGATTTAATAAGACCTAATTTTAATTGGAAATCAGAAACAGAACTTACAAAAAGATCTTTAAATTCATTTTTATGGACATTACTTATGATTGCAAAATCAGCAATGTATGGATATATAGCAACAAAAAATGCTTTAACTGATTCAATACATATATTTATAGGTATAGAAATAGGTTTATTTATATTAATTTATGCTATAAAATACCTATATTTAAATAAATTGTTTATTAGACTTGAAAAAGACCATTAGTAAATTTTTGTTTAGGTATTAATAATTTACTTTAATGAAAAGATAAAAAGAAAAAATAAATTTAGAAAGAAAAAGAACATATTTTTTATATATTACTTTTAAATTATATTAATATTAAAATTATATTAAAAAATGTGTAAAAGAAATGAAAAAAAAATGTATCAATGATAATATATATATGATTGATAAATTTAAAATACAACTTATTATAGAATTTTGAATGTAAGATGTGATTATAACAAAAGAGGAGGTATATATGGTTGAATATAGACTAAATGAAGATGGAATACTTGTAGAAGTTGATTCAGACTCAAATACAAATTTTGGAATCATGGACGAAATTGAAAAAGAACAAACAATAGAAACATTTAATGCACCTGTAGAGAGAGGTTTTTGGACAAAATTTAAGAATTTTATGTTTAAAGAAATAAACTTAAAAGAATTTTTATTCCAAGAAATAGACTTATCTTTAAAATTAAGTCCTTATGAAAAGAAAGTATTTAAGGAAGTAAAAGATTTTTGGACACAAGATATAACTGCAGAATTTAAATTTTAAATAATACATTGTAAAAAGAAAGTTTAGATATATAGGCTTTATATTATTAATCTAAAGCCTATATGTTTAAATAAAAAAATATTTGTAAAACTTTATAAAAAGTATTGACATTTAACTTTCAAAATAGTATTATAATACATGTTGATGGTCGCATAGCTCAGTTGGTAGAGCATCTGCCTTACAAGCAGGAGGTCATAGGTTCAAGTCCTATTGCGATCACCAAATTTATTACTTAGAGCTATATAGAGTACGGTCTGGTAGTTCAGCTGGTTAGAATGCTAGCCTGTCACGCTAGAGGTCGAGGGTTCGAGTCCCTTCCAGATCGCCATATGCCTATATAGCTCAGGTGGTAGAGCAAAGGACTGAAAATCCTTGTGTCCGTGGTTCGAGTCCACGTGTAGGCACCAATGATGTTTCTGTTCGAACTTTTAAAGTAAGAATAGAAAGATATGAAGTCAATCAGAGAAATCTGGTTGACTTTTTTGTTATATACAAAAAAATCGCCATCAAGGAAAGATAGTGTTTTATAAAGATAAGATGAATTTACAAGTGAAGTGCAAAAAAAAGGTATAATGGAATGTTAAGAGAATATAGAGTATGATAGTATAGAGACAATAGAGTTATTATTCAACTTACAAACTGCAGTAAATAGCTAAAAAATAAAAGCAATGGCTTTGCTATTTTATTATAGAATAATGTTGCAATTTAAATGCAAATTAACCTTTTTATAAAAATATTTATATTTAAATTGTGTTATGATAAAATAAAAATAAATACTAAAAGGAGCTTGATTAAATGGAAACAAAAGATGGTGAATATACAAAATATAATAAAATTGGAGATAGTGATTTTAGTTGGCAAAAAGATTGTAGTGAAAGTATTAGAAATAAACAAAATGTAATATTAAGTTCACCAACTGGTAGTGGAAAAACCAAAGTATTTTTAGAATGGGCTCATACTCGACAAGAAAAACCAATTATTATAACTGCTCCAATAAAAGCTTTATCAAATCAAAGATATAGAGAGTTACTTGATGCAGGATATACAGTGGGGTTAGAAACTGGAGATATAAAAAGTGTTCCAGATAATTGTGATTTTATATGTTGCACTCAAGAAATATATACTAATAAATATTCTGAATTGGAAAATGTTACATTAATAATGGATGAATTTCATTATATATTTGAAAATCCTAGTAGAGCAAGAACGTATATCGATGCATTGCATGATTCAAAGGCTAAAAATGTTTTATTATGTTCGGCTACATTGGGAGATATAAGTAAATTAAAAGAATATGTGAATAGAGTATCAGAAAGAGATTTTTTTGCATATGAAAATGATTCAAGATTAACTTCACTTTTTTATGAAGGAAATATAAATTCAGATGATATACGAAATTCTTTGATAGTAACATTTTCAAGAAGAAATATTAAAAATATTTTGTATTCATTGTATTTATCAAGAAAAATGCAAGATGATGAAACACTTGAAGCAATAGAAAGGTTAGCAGAAGATGATAAAATAGATAATTATGAATTTCTTAACAATGCACGAAAGGGAATATCTGGTTATTATGGAGGACTTTTGCCAAAAGAAAAGTTATTTATTGAAAAATGCTTTGAACAAGGGATGATAGATACAGTAGTTGGAACAGATGCATTAGCTCTTGGAGTTAATTTTCCTGTGGAAAATGTAATTTTTGCACAATTGGCAAAATATCATGAGGGACCTATTAGTAAAAATTTATTTGAACAATTAGCAGGTAGAGCAGGTAGAAAAGGTTTTTTTGATGAAGGACATGTATATTATTGCAATGATTTTGCTGGATTTTGTGAGCCGTGGGAATATGATACGAAAGATTTATTTGGAAAAATATTAGAAAAATCGAATGAAGATGTGTCAATAAGTTTAACTCCAAATATAAAAAATATATTATTAGACAGAAGAACAATTGAAGAAGAAGTAGAATTCATTTCCAAATTTTCTACAATAGAAGTAAGTGTGGATGAAACATTTGGGTATATATCAGATATGATTGATTATATTAAAAATAGAGCATTTGAAAATAAAGTAAATAGATTAGTTTGTGAGAGATTTGGTGATGATTATTATTATGATAGTTATACTGAAGATGAACAATTAAATAAAAATTTTGAGAAGAAAGAAATATATAGACAAGAATTATTAGATAGGAAAGAAGAATTTTTACAAAATATAGCACGAGTTTATTTTGATGAATATTCTCCAGAAAGAAATTGTGAAATTTTTACGGAAATTCTTTGTGGTATTGAACCAGAAGAAATTTTGCAAAAATATGGAATGTCTGGGGATTTTAATGATATGTTGCAATTTAGAAAATATGTGAAATCATTGCCTAAAACATACAGAAAAGGATTAACAAAAATTAATGACAAAATACGTGAAATAGATGAAACTGCAATTGATGGATTCAGAGGAAGTGTATCTGTAGAAGAAATAAGCAAAAAACTAGAACAGGAAGGAAAATTAGATGCGAAAAATGTAATGCAGGTATTAAAAGACCAAAAAGATATGCAAAGAATGAATGAGCGAGCTGATAAATTAAAAATTGAAGAAGAATATGGATTGGAGGATTACTAATGGCAAAAATAGATAATTATGAAGAAGCTTATGCTGAGGTTATTGAAGTATTAAATTATATTCCAATGAATGAATATAAAAAAATACCAAAAAAATATATTATATTTATGGAAGAAAACTGTTCAGAAAATAGTTCTTTTATATATAATATTGCATTACCATTTGAAAAACAAAATATTTCTGATACTGCTAAAAATATTCTTGGAATGATTTTTAGATTATTTGTTATAGAACAATCTAAAAAGAAAGAATTAAATAATAAAGAACAAGAAAAGAAAAAACAAGAGGAATTAGAAAAATACATAAAATATAATCCAGATAATTTATTTAAAGATAAAAAAGAAACTTCAAAAACAATTGAAGAAACAAGATCAAAAGAAGTTGATTTAGTAGAACATAATGAATCTTTACTAAAAAAGATTTGGAATAAAATAATAAGTATATTTAAAAAATAGATTGATTTCACTTCAATTGTCAAGAGAGCTAAAAAAGCTTTATATAACTATACTTTGTTGGCACTAATTTGGGATACATTTAGTATCTATTTTTATTTATTAATATTTAGGTAAGAGTTAATTAGTATTAATTCTTATCTTTTTTAATTTTTGGATTTAAATTTAATTTTTTTAAAATATTTCATAAAGATTTCATAATTGTATATTAATATATATTTGAGCAAAGGAGGAAAAGGGATATGTTTAAAAATGCATTATTATATATTACAAGAAAAAAAACAAAATTTATTATTATATTATTAATGTTTATTGTAATACTTGTAAGTATATATTCATGTTTGGTTATAAATAGTTTTAATGAAAAATTAGAACAAAACATATATAATGCCTCAAACTCATCAATTATATTAGAAGCAAATAATGGTGATACACTTAAGCTTGATATTGCAAAAAATATTTCTAATATAGGGGGAGTTGAAAAATATAATTATGAATATGAAAAGATAGCTAAACTAGAAAAAGGGGAAGTTATTAAGGAAAATCAAAAAATAGAGGTTAATGATATTCCAGAAGATTACAAGAATGTTATAAAAATATATGGAGTTACAGAATCTAAAGTTATTAATGAATTTGTAAGTGAAGCTTTTAATATTGTAAAAGGAAGACATATAGAAAAAAATGATGTAAATAAGATAGTAATACATGAACAATTAGCTAAAAAAAATGGATATGATATTGGAAGTAAAATATTAGTTAAAAAATTAAATAATAATAATTCCAAAGATCAAGCAAATGGTGAAAATAACAGTATAGAATATGAGGTTGTAGGTATATTTTCAGGTAAGAAAGAAGAAAAATATACAGGACTTACATCTGATTATACAGAAAATATGGCTTTTGCTGATTATAGTTCTGTTAAAGAAAAAGAAGAAAAAGTAAATCGTATAGTATATTTTGCATCAGATCCTAAAAAAATAGATAAGATTATAGAAGATATTAAAAAAACAGGTATAAATACAGAAGAAATATCAATTTCTAAAAATACAAAAGGATTTGATGATACAATAAGTTCTATAACTTCAATGAAAGGAATAATAATTATTATTACATATTCAGTTGTTTTAGGAAGTATAATTATTCTTTCAATGATTTTAATCTTATGGATTAGAGAAAGAATACATGAAATAGGAATATTGCTTTCAATAGGCGTTAGAAGATATAAGATTATGGCACAATTTATACTAGAACTTATATATATATCAATACCAAGTATAATTATTACAATTATAGTTCGGAAATAGTATAGTTAAAAATATATTAAGCAATATGTTTGAAAGAGCAGATATAAGTTCAAATATAGATATTATAATAATGCTTAAAACATATATAATACTTGTTGCGATAATAGTAGTATCAGTATTATTTAGTTTAGGAATACTTCTTATTAAAAAACCTAAAAAAATATTATCAAAAATGAGTTAATATATAAATTATTAAATTGTAATTATAATTATAAAGTAAGAAGATAAATTAAAAATATAAGAATAAAATAAAAAAATATAAAAACATAAAATAAAAATGATAAATATGAGGAGAAGAAAATGGGAATATTAAGTTTAAAAAATATAAGTTATAGTTATAACAAATCATATGAAAAGATTTTAAAAGACATATCTATAGAATTTGAAGAAGGTAAATTTTATGCAATTATAGGTAAGTCTGGAAGTGGTAAATCAACATTGTTATCACTTTTAGCAGGTCTTGATGAACCAACAAAAGGAGAAATATTATTCAGTGGAGAAGATATTAAAGATAAAGGATATAGTTATCATAGAAGAAAAAATATATCACTTATTTTCCAAAATTATAATCTTATAGATTATCTTACACCACTTGAAAATATACGTTTAGTAAATAAAAAAGCAAGTAAAGATATACTTTTAGAACTTCGGACTTTCGGAAGAACAAATAAATAGAAATGTAATGAGACTTTCACGGAGGACAACAACAAAGAGTTGCAATAGCAAGAGCATTGGTATCTGAAGCACCAGTTATTTTAGCAGATGAGCCAACAGGAAATCTTGATAATAGTACAGCTATTGATATGATAGAAATATTTAAAAAACTAGCTAAATCAATGAAAAAATGTGTGATTGTAGTTACACATAGTAAAGAAGTTGCAGATGAAGCAGATTATGTTTTAGAGTTAAAAAACAAAAAACTTATAGGAAAAGATTAAATAAAGAAAGTAAAAGAAGGAGAAAAAGATTATGTTAAAAAATGCATTTTTATATGTAACAAGAAAAAAAACAAAAACTTTAATATTATTGTTAGTAATGATTATAATGGCAAGTTTAAGCCTTATAAGTATAGCTATAAAAAAAGGGACAGAAGAAGCATCTAAAGAAACATTTAAAAATATAACAAATAGTTTTTCGATGCAAATAAATAGGAGAGTAAATCAAGGAACAAATAGAGGAGCAGGAAATTTAAAAGGTGAAGATATTAAAAAAATAGCTGAAATGAGTGATATTTCAGGATATGTAAAAAGAATAAATGCTGTTCGGAGATTTGATTCGGAAAAGAAACAATAACTAGTAATAAGATAAAAAGTTATCAAAGTGAAGAAAAAGCAAAAATGTTTAAAACAGCTGTTATGATAATGGGTGTAAATGAATCAGCAAAAGAAGAAAGATTTGTGTCAGGAGCATTTAAACTTGTAGAAGGAAGAGCACTTCGGAACAGGTGATAAAGGTAAAATACTTATGCATAAAGAACTTGCAAGTAAGAATAATTTAAAAGTTGGAGATAAATTTAAGATAAAATCAAACATCTATGATGTAGATAATGAAAAACAAGCAAATGTAGAAATTGAAGTAGAAATAGTAGGATTATTTGATGGAAAGAATAAAAAAGGAGTATCACATGTACTTGAATTATATGAAAACAATGTTGTATCAGATATAGATACAGCGGCAAGATTATATGGATATACTGAAGATAATGCTATATATCAAGATGCTACATTCTATGTTAAAGGAGATAAAAATATAGATGATGTAATAAAAAATGCACATAAATTTAATATTAATTGGAAAGCATATGATTTAATTAAGAGTTCAAGTAATTATCCAGCATTACAACAATCTATATCTGGAATGTATAAAGTTGCAGATAACCTATTATGGGGAAGCTTAATATTTGCAGGTATAGTTCTTACATTATTATTATTCTTATGGATAAATGCAAGAAGAAAAGAAATTCGGAATAATGCTTTCTATGGGGATTTCTAAAATATATATAATAGGACAGTTTATACTAGAACTTGTAATTATAAGTGTATTAGCATTTATGATATCATATTTTGTAGCAAATTATTCTGCAAAAAATATGGCAAATAATATACTTACAAATGTAACAAAAGAAATAACAACAAAGGGTGAAAAAGAAGCAAAATCATCAAATATATCAGGTGGAGCAGAATTAGATGGATATAATAAGACTCTTACAAAGATTGATATAAAGATAGGGGCAGAAGATATGATATATGTTATAATACTTGGAAGTATTGTTATACTTATAGCACTTTTTGTAGGATCATATAAGATTATGAGAAAACACCCTAAAACATTACTTACAGATATTGAATAGTGAATAATAACAGTATAAAATTAAATATGTAATATTAATAGAAATAAAGTATGAGAAAGGTAAAAAATATATTTTATGAACATATTGATAGTTGAAGATGAAGAAATTATAAGAGAACGGGATATTTGAATACCTTAAAGAATTGAAATATAACTGTATTTTAGCAGTAGATGGATTAGATGGAGTAACAAAGTTTAACGAAAATAAGATAGATTTAGTATTATTAGATATAAATCTACCTAAAAAGACAGGAATAGAAGTTTTAAAAGAAATAAGAAAAAAAAGTAAGGTACCTGTACTTATGATGACATCATATAATGATGAACAATATAAGATAACAGCATTTTCAAGTCTTTGTGATCGGATATATAGAAAAACCTTTCTCTCTTTCATTACTTGAGACAAGAATAAGAGCAATTTTAAAAAGATATTATCATGAGGTTAGTATATTTAAATATAAAGAAGCAGAAGTTGATTTTGTGGGATATACTGCAAAATATATGGGAAAAGCTATAAATGTAAATGCTAAAGAATTTGAAATATTAAAAATGTTTTTAAAAAACAGGAATATAGTATTAACAAGAAATCAAATAATTGATAGCATTTGGGATGAAATGGATGAAATACCATATGATAGGGTTATAGATGTATATGTAAAAGAATTGAGAAAAAAACTTCGGACTTGATTGTATAAAAACTATAAGAAGTGTACGGATATAAAATGGAGCTTGAAAATGAATAAAATAAAAAATATGAAACTTTTTCCAAAAATATTTATATATACATTTACAATATTATCATTTTTAATAATATTGACACATATAGTAATATATTTTGCTTTTCAAAAAATATATCTAGATACAAAACAAAATGAAATAAGAGAAACTGCAGATAAGTTGTCTTCAAGTATACAAGAATTTAGAAGTGACACAATAAAAGAATCTCTAAAATTATTTTCAAAAAATAACGATATTAAAGTATTTATAGGCTCTAATGAAAATAGTGATGAACTTAAATTAAGTGAAGATATTAATATATCTAATGGTAGTAAATATAATTCTGTTATAATTGAAGAAAAGAAAGTTAAAACAAAGGATAATATAGAATTAATATTACAATTTGTTTTTACTAAGGATGTTACACAAGAGGCAAGAAATATAAGTTTAAGATTTTTACCCTATACCCTTATACTAAGTTTTATCTTTTCTATAGTTATTTCATATATATATACTAAAATCATAATAAAACCTATATTTGAAATAACTAAGATAACAGATAAAATGATTAATTTAGAAAAAGATGCAAGACTTGATATAAGAACAAAAGATGAGATAGGAAACTTAAATGAACAAATAAATACATTATATGTACGACTTTTAAATGTTATAGAAAATCTTGATAAAAAAAATAAAGAAATAATTAAATTTGAAAAAACAAAAGTGGATTTTTTAAGAAGTACATCACATGAACTTAAAACACCACTTGCAAGTCTAAAGATTATATTAGAAAATATGAAATATAATGTTCGGAAAATATAAGGATAAGGATAAGTATTTAGGAAAATCAATAGAAATAGTAGATGATTTAACTAAAATGATAGTAGAAATACTTTCAATATCATCATTTCATGAATTAAAAGAAAAAAAAGAACTTTTAAAAATATATGATGAAATTAAAGAAATTATAAAAAATTATAACCTACTTATAAAAGAAAAAAATATAAAAATAAACTATAATTTAAAAGATGAACAAATATATATATCAAAATTAGCATTTGATAAAATAATTATAAATCTAATAAGTAATAGTGTTAAATATACAGATAAAAATGGAATTATAAATATAGGGGTTAAAGATGGCTATTTTTATATAGAAAATAGTTGTAAAAAATTAAATAAAGATCAAATAGAAAAGTCTTTTGAACTTTTCTATACAGAAGGTAAAAATAATAATAGTAATGGACTTGGGCTATATATAATAAAAAATATATTAACAAACTATAATATAGAATATAGTTTTGAAAAAAGTAAAATAGGTATGTTATTTAAATTTAAGATACCTATAAAAAAATAGAAATAATAGTATAACTAAAGAATGGTAAAGGATTAAAAAAGTAAAATTTTGTCTATGCCATTCTTTTGTTATATTTGTTGAAAAATGTTTAGATATGATGGTAATATATATAATAAAGATAAACAAAGTGTGAATCGTGCGAGAATCGTGCGAAAATCGTGCGAAAAAATACAAGAAGTGCTTGAAAATCTAAATAATATCAATAAACGAATCGTGCGAGAATCGTGCGAAAATTGTATGAAAGGATAAAAAATGAATATATATGAGATATTAGAAAATGGAGAAACATCAAAACTGGAGTTTAAAGAAGGCGAAAAAGAGTTACCAAAGAGTTTTTGGGAAACATATTCAGCATTTGCAAATACTGATGGAGGTATAGTTTTTTTAGGAGTTGAAGAAATTAAAGGAAAAATAAAAATTAAAGGAGTTAAAAATCCAGATAAAATAGTAAAGGAGATACATGACCTTGCTAATAATCCGGAAAAAGTAAGTAAGAATATACTAAATAATGAAAGTATAAAAATAATCGAAGTGGAAGATAGAAAAAAGATTATTATAATAGAAATTCCGGAAGCACCATATATTTATAAACCTATATATATATCTGGAAATCCAAAAAAAGCATATGAAAGATTTGGAGAAGGAGATATAAAATTAACAGGAGATAGATACAAAGCTTTAGTAGTAGGCTCTAATGAGGAGACGGACGGAGAATTATTAAAAAATTATAGTATAGAGGATTTAGATGAAGAGTCATTAGAATTGTATAGGAGAGAATTATATAATAAAACTAGTAATAAAAAATATAAGAATATTGATTATATGGATATGTTAATTGAAATAGGAGCATTTAAGAAAAATAGACAAGGAGATAATGAATATTTGTTAACAGTAGGTGGGCTATTATTTTTTGGAAAATATAATTCAATAACTGATAGATTTAAAGGGTTTCAATTAGATTATTTTGAAAAAGAATCCTCATTATCTATTGATTGGGAAGATAGAGTATCTACAGGTGATATGGAATATCCAGAATTGAATGTATTTAAATTTATGAAGTTAGTATTAAAAAAATTAGAGTTGTCAATTAAGGATAAAATTATTTTAGAAGAATACAATGAAAAGTCTAGAATGCCTTATAAATCGGACTTGTTTACAGCAACAAGAGAAGCATTAGTTAATTGTTTGATGCATGCATATTATGATTCAGATATGCCAATAAAAATAATCAATTATGTGGAGTATATAGAATTTAAAAATCCAGGGAAAATGAGAATAACCACAGAAGAATTTATACATGGAGGAAATTCTAGAATTAGAAATCAAACAATTGCAACATTAATGAGAAGAATAGGAATTTCAGAAAAGGCAGGTAGTGGAGGACCTAGAATATTTGATATTGCTGAAAAATATAAACTTAAAATTCCAGAAGTTAAAAGAGAACAATATAGTACTACTTTAAGAATTTGGAAAGCAGAATATGAAGATTTTATTGAAAAAGAATATAATGGAAAAGAAAAAGAAATGATGCTGTATATAATTGAAAATAATTCAATAAATAAAAATGAGGCACTTGAATTATTGGAAATAAATAAATATGAATTCAGGAAGTTAATCAAATCACTTAGTTTAAAAGGAAAAATAAAATCAATAGGAAAAGGAAAGTCTACAAGATATATTTTAGAAAAAAATACAACAGAACAAGCATATAGTAATAGAAGGTTACTTAAAAAAATTGAAGACAGATTAATGAGTAGGGATTAAATGGAGAAAATACAAAACAAATTATTTGAATACCAGGACTTAGGATATAGAGAATTTAACAGTAAATTAATACCAAATATAGATAAAAAAACTATGATAGGTGTAAGAATTCCAGATATAAGGAAGATAGAAAAAACTTTAAGTGTAGAAGAAAAAGAACAATTTTTAATGGATTTACCACATAAATATTTTGAAGAAAATATGTTACATGGGATAATAATATCAAATATGAAAGATTGTGATAAAGCTATAAGTGAGTTAGAAAAGTTCTTACCATATGTAGATAATTGGGCAGTATGTGATACTATAAGTCCAAAGGTTTTTAAGAAAAATAGAGAAAAAATTATAACAAAGATATTATCATGGATAAAAAGTGACCATACATATATATGTAGATTTGGAATAGGAATGATTATGCAGTTATATTTAGAGAATGAATATTTTAAAACATCATATCTTGATATAGTTGCAAAAATTAGAATAGAAGACTATTATATTAATATGATGAGAGCATGGCTGTTTCAAGTAGCACTTGTAAAAAAATGGGAGGTAACTATTAAATATATAGAGAATAATAGTTTAGATATATTTACACATAATAAAACAATAAGTAAATCTTGTGATAGCTATAGAATAGATAAAACAAAAAAAGAATATCTAAAAAGTTTAAGGAGAAAAGAAAAGTGAAAAGGTTATCATTAACACAACTGCTTATAATAAACACAATATTATATACAACAGAATTTAATGTTGGACAAAAATTAGTTGGTAAGACAATAAGAGATTGGGAAAGAAAATTTAAGTTTGAACTTGATAGTTTAGGACATCTTCCGGCAGAAATAAACGAAACAGAAATGGAAAAAGTATTAAAAACGGTTAGAGAAGATGAAACATATAGTAAGATTCAGATTTTAGATATAGATAATAGTAAAGCTGGATATACAGATGGATCAGAACCTATTGTAATGGTAACATTAAAATATGAAGATATGATATATATAGCTTTTAAAGGAACAGCTGGTGGAGTCGAATGGAAAGATAATGCAATTTCAGCATATCCGGAAACTATATATACAGAGGCACAAAAAGAAGCATTAGAATATTATGATAAAATGTATGAAAAATATGTTGATAATACAATCAAAAAAGTATATGTTACAGGACATTCTAAAGGTGGGAATAAGGCACAGTTTATCATGGTAATGAGAGGAAGCAAACATAGTAAACTTAAAAGATGTTTTTCATTTTGTGGAGAGGGTTTTAATAAAACATTTATAGAAAAATACAGCAATCAAATACAGGAAAATAAGGATAAGATATATAATATCTCTGCAGATAATGACTATGTTAATGTTATACTAACTCAAATAACAGATAAGATAAAGTTTGTTAAAAGTACAACTAATTTAGGAGAAGTTGCAAAAAAACGTGCAATAATAAGACATAGATTTGGAGCATGGCATTATCCATATGTGATGCTTAAAGAAAAAAATGGTGTACTTACAATTAATGTAAAAACAAAACAAAGTAAGCTTATGAGAACACTACAATTATTTTTAGCATATATATTAGAAAATATGACTATTGAAGATTCCAAATATTTTTATCATGCAATGTCATCAATTTTAATAGAAAAAGAAAAGGAAAAATATATACCAGAAGAATATAGGGAAGCACCTAATGGATTCTATAGACGCTTCATAACACATATATATAATTTTCAAAAACAAGAAGATAATCTTTCATTTGTTCAAATATTAGGATTATTAAGACCTATGCTTACAGAGATGGGAGCAGTTATGATTAAAACAAAAGTAGGGCTTGATAATATTGTAACAATTACAAATAATGAAAAAGATAATGAAAATATGGAAAATATATCTATTATTGAATATTCAAAAGATGATAAAAAAGAAGAAAAGAAAAGCAATATAAAAATAATAACAAGTATGATAAATCCTGAAGAATGGTTTGAAGATATAACTAAAAGAGCTAAAATATTAAGAGAGAAATATTTTAAAGGAAAAGAAAATAAAAAATAATAGGTGGAAATATGGATACAGATTTTTTATTAATACCAGAAGAACAAAGGTATAGGATGGATATACATTCATATACACTGGAAGAGGCCATTATAACAATACAAAATACTTTAGATAATTTAGAATATAATAAGAAGGTAATAATAGTAATACATGGGTATTCTACAGGAAGTATATTATTAAAAGGGATAAGGAATAATTTACAACATGACAGAATAGAAAAAATTATTCCAGCATTAAATCCTGGTATTACTTTAATATATTTAAAAAAAGATTATATTATCTCTTTAAGAAAGCCTTTAAGGAAGAAAAAAAGAAAAAGAAGAAAGACTAAAATGTAGTAGAAAAATATGGTATAATAACAATATATTATTAAAAGAGGTGATGAGAAATGAAAAAGAAATATGAATTTCGGAGTAATTTAACAACTTGTATTAAAGCTTTTATGGCATTGTTTATAGTAATTATAATTATTAGCATTATAGTACTAACTATATGGGATATTTCATATAATCATGATGAATATTTATGATTGTATGAATAAAAGATGTGTTCTAGAAAAAGAACATGTCTTTTTTTACAATATACATAAAATGTGTTATAATATTTATTGAGAAAGGAGATATAAGAGTTTTAAATAAAATTATTTGAAATGGAGGTGTGAAAGTAATGAGTAAAAAAGATATAGCAAAAGCAGTAATTGCTAATGCAGTAATAGCAGTTATTACAACAATTTTGATGATGCTTATTTTAAAAGTAAGCATTACTTTGGGGAATTTTATTGTTTTATTGATAATTTCCATAGTAATATTTTTGATAGGAAATTTAATTTTTTTAATAAAATAAATAAAGGAGCTAAAAAAATGAAAAAAATAGATGAAAGAAAATTAAGAATCTTTTTGATTCGGAATAATAATTTAGTAACTTTTTTAAAGTTATTTATTGTTTTATTTTTAATGTTTTTTATGAATTTAAATAAGAAGTTCATATCGTGTATATTTTATACATTGATTTGGGATGCTTTTATGCTAAATTTAAAGAAACGAAGATTTCACAAATATATTATGAATGTATTCATTTTGCTAAATATATTAGTTGAGAGATTAATATACATAGCAAATGATTATAATATAGCAAATTTAATATTATCTATGTTATATATATTGGTAGTATTAATAGCAATTAGATTAGATCTAATTGCTAATAGAGTAAAGTATAATTTTACTCTATGGTATGACGAAATCAGAAGGATCATTAAGACATATAAGTCTTTAAATGCTATTAAAATGATAATGATCATATGTGTGTTGCTTTTAATAAAAGTAAACATTATGGTAATTATTTTTATCGGGATATTAAATCTACTTCAATTATTTATAGGAAATTCGGAAGTAGATAAAATAAAAAAGATAATTATGGATTTATTTATATTTTATATATCGGCATTAGCAATAATTTTAAAAGCGGATGCTAATATTATAATAGAAAATGCAGATATGATAGCAATATTAGGAATTTTAGCAACTATTTCCTTTTATTGGATATTAAATAAAAAAGAATGATTTGAACTTAAATATGGGATGTATTAATATATATCTCATATTTTTTGCTTTATATTAGAGTGTTAAGAAAAAAGAGTATTATAAATTTAATATTAATATAAATTAAGTGAAAATTGAAAAATAAAGAAAATGGTATATAATATATGTAAATAAAAAAATTTTTTGACTAATTAGTCAGATAAGGAGATGATCAGTTATGGTAAAAAAGATCAAAGAAAAAGCAATTAAATTGTTGCTTGGTATCTTTAAAATAGAGCCAATAATAGTTTCTATTTCTTTAATTGGAATGGGAACTTTAGAAGCAGTGTATCTTTTGTTCTATGGTATTTTAGATTCTTTATTAGGAGTCGTTATAAGTTCGAGTAATTTTAAATTTATCAGTAACATATTTCTTCTTATATACATGATTTCAAGATTATTAATGTATATAACTGGGGGAGAAATCTTGTTTTACTATTGGAATATTATTATATATACTATTTTGATAATAATAACTATAGTAATAATGGTAATTGAAATGAATTACTATGAAAGGGGTGAAGAGATATGATAGGAAAAGTGTATTATTACTTATTTATTCTTATAGGTTATCTTACATTAATATATGACAATTATTTTTTTAATTAGGAGATGATAAAATTGGATAAAAATTTTATAAAGAGACATAGAAGGGTAATAAAAGAATTTGAAATAAATAAATTATTTCGGTTATTAGGTTTAAAGTGGCTAATAGTCATTTTAATTACAGCAATATCGGGATATGAGTTATATTTAGGAACAATTGTTGTTTTAATTATTATATATGATTTCTATATAACAATTAAAAAGAAAGAAATTCTTTTTAAAAAGATTATTGATATTGTTCTAATTATAATTTTAAATATTATATTGTGTATAATATTTAAAATAGATGAAATTAAATTATTATTTTTAATATTTAGCATTATAGTGGAATTCATTGTGATGCTAAGAGAATTGGAATTATATAATAAGGTTAAGAACCTTTAATATAATTTTAATTTTCATTAAAGCATATAGGTATATTATATATCTATATGTTTTTTAATATTCTAGTAATATCAAGGAATTACAGCTTTTTTTGATTTTTTTAAACTTTTTTTAGCAAACTACTTGACAGACTGCTAACTAAGGTATAAAATAATAGCAGTTAGAAAGATAGACTGCTAAAAAGGAGGAGAATGGAACTAGATAATAGGAAAGAAAAAATACTAAAATCTTTAATAGATGAATATATAGAAACAGCAGATCCTGTAAGTTCTGCAGGCCTTATATCAAAATATCCGCTTAATATATCAAGTGCAACAGTTAGAAATGAAATGCTTGAACTTGAAAAAATGGGATATTTGGAAAAGCCATATTCTTCTTCAGGAAGGGTACCATCAAAACTTGGTTATAGGTATTATGTAGATAAACTTATACTTGATGAAAAACTCAGTACAGAAGATCTTAAATTAATTAGAAAAAATTTAGGAAAAAAGGTTATAAACCTAGAGGAGCTGACAAAAATTACGACAGCAACAATATCTGAGATAACACATTATACAAGTATTGCTATAACCTCTAAAGATATAAAAGAGATAATAACAGCTGTAGAGTTTATAAGAATAGGTTTAGATACAATTATGGTCCTTATAATCACAGATAAAGGACTTGTAAAAGAAACAATCATTAAATTTGATAAAGAACTTTCAGATAATATATTAGCAGACTTAAGAAAATTATTTGCTAAAAGAATAATTGGTAAACCTTTAGAAATCATACCAAAATCTATAGAAAAATATATTAAAGAAGAAGTAGAGATAGGAATAGAAATTATAACTAAGATAATAGAAGAGATAAACAAAGTTATTCTGCAAAATATGATATATATAGAAGGTGCAACAGAATCTTTTAGACTTCCAGAACTTTCAGATGATGAAGTTAAACATGAGTATATAAACATACTTAGCAATATTGATGAAATTGATAAGTATTTGGAAGATCAAGAAGGTAGAATAACAGTTAAAATTGCTGGAGAAGATACAAATGATCTTAAAAACTTTAGTATTATAACAGCAAGACCAAGTTTAGAAGGAAAAAACATTGGTAAGATTACTGTTATAGCTCCAAAAAGAATGGACTATAAGAAGGTGGTACTTACCATGAAAGAATTACTAAGAAGGATTGAAGAAGAAGGAGGGAAAATGTAATAATGACAGATGAAGAAAAAATGGCAGTTGAGCTAGATGAAAAAATAGAAAATGAAATGTATGCAGAACTTGAAGAAAAAGATAATCTTCTTAAAGAAAAAGAAGAAAGATATTTAAGAATGTATGCAGAGTTTGAAAATTACAAAAAAAGAACTGAAAAAGAAAAACAAAACACAGCATTACATGCAAAAGCAGATGTTGTAGAAATGCTTTTACCTGTTATTGATTCTATGGAAAATGCAATATCTATAGAAACAGAAGATAAAAACTTGAAACAAGGTATAGGTCTTATGTTTGAACAGATTAAAATATTTTTAGAAAAAAATCAAGTTGAAGAAATAGGTAAAGTAGGAGAAGAATTTAATCCAGAACTTCATGATGCAATTTCAATACAAGAAGCAGAAAATGCAAATTCTGGAAAAATAATTTCAGTATTTAGAAAAGGTTACAAGATTAAAGATAAAATAATTCGCCATGCTATGGTAATTGTAGCTAAATAATATATGTACAAAAGATAAATGAAATGATATATAGATTATAAAACGTTAATTAAAAAAAGAAAAATAAAAAAGAAAAAATAAGAAATTAAATATAAAACAATTAAATAAGTTAAATAAAAAAATAAAAAATAAAATAAAATAAAAAATAATAGGAAAAGGAGATAATTAATATGGGAAAAATAATAGGAATAGACTTAGGAACAACAAATTCATGTGTATCTGTTATGGAAGGTGGAGAAGCAGTAGTAATACCAAATGCAGAAGGAGATAGAACTACACCATCTGTAGTAGCATTTACAAAAAATGGAGAAAGACTTGTAGGACAAATAGCTAAAAGACAAGCTGTTACAAATCCAGATAATACAGTAATATCTATAAAAAGAGATATGGGGACAAACAAAAAAGTAACAATAAATGGTGAAGAATTTACACCACAAGAAATATCTGCAATGATACTTCAAAAATTAAAAACAGATGCTGAAAACTATTTAGGACAAAAAGTTACAGAAGCTGTTATAACAGTACCGGCATATTTTAGTGATAGCCAAAGACAAGCAACAAAAGATGCAGGTAAGATTGCAGGATTAAATGTACTTAGAATAATAAACGAACCTACAGCAGCAGCACTTGCATATGGTGTAGATAAAGAAAATAAAGAACAAAAAGTATTAATCTATGACTTAGGTGGTGGTACATTTGACGTATCAATACTAGAAATAGGTGATGGTGTATTTGAAGTTTTAGCAACAAGTGGTAATAATAAACTTGGTGGTGATGACTTTGATGAAAAGATAATTGAATATTTAGTATCAGAATTTAAGAAAGAACAAGGAATAGATCTTTCAAAAGATAATATGGCAATGCAAAGATTAAAAGAAGCTGCAGAAAATGCTAAAAAAGAATTATCACAAGCAGGACAAACAACAATCAACCTACCATTTATAACAGCAGATGCAAATGGTCCAAAACATATGAATATAACTTTAACAAGAGCTAAATTTGAAGAATTAATTAGACCATTAGTAGAAAAAACATTAGAACCAGTTAACCAAGCATTAAAAGATGCTAAACTATCTTCATCAGATATTGATCAAGTATTACTTGTTGGTGGATCAACAAGAGTACCATTAGTACAAGAAGAAGTTAAAAAGATAACAGGAAAAGAACCACACAAAGGTATAAACCCTGATGAATGTGTATCACTTGGTGCATCAATACAAGGTGGTGTATTATCAGGAGAAGTTAAAGATTTAGTATTATTAGATGTTACTCCATTATCACTTGGAATTGAAACATATGGTGGAATATTTACTAAATTAATAGAAAGAAATACAACAATACCAGCTAAGAAATCACAAGTATTCTCAACTGCAGAAGATGGACAAACATCTGTTGATGTTCATGTACTTCAAGGTGAAAGACAAATGGCTGCAAACAACAAAACATTAGGAAGATTCCAATTATCAGGAATAGTACCAGCACCAAAAGGTGTTCCACAAATCGAAGTTACATTTGATATTGACGCAAATGGTATAGTTCACGTTTCAGCTAAAGATAAAGGAACAGGAACAGAACAAAAAATAACTATAACTTCAAGTACTAATTTAAGTGAAGAAGATATAGATAAAGCTATAAAAGAAGCAGAAGCACATCAAGCAGAAGATAATAAGAGAAAAGAACAAATTGAAGCTAAAAATAATGCAGAAAGTTTAATATATTCAAGTGAAAAAACACTTCAAGAATTAGGAGACAAGATATCTTCAGAAGAAAAAGCAAGTGTAGAAACAGAAATAGCTAATTTAAGAAAAGAACTTGCAACAGAAGATGTTGAAAAGATTAAACAAGCAACAGAAAAATTAACAAAAGCATTTTACCAAATATCTGAAAAATTATATAAAGATGCAGGAGTAAATCCAAATCAAGGAAATGCAGGTAATGCTGGAGAAGAAACAATCTATGATGCTGAACAATCTAATGATAACAACTAATATTTCTAATAAATGTGATGATTTTAAATATATAAGATAATAAACATAGTGTTAGAGGAAGGGAAGATTCCCTTCCACTAATATTATTAAAAGTATAATCAATAGATAAAAGAGAAAGGTTAAATATGAGTAAAAGAGATTATTATGAAATATTAGGTGTTGAAAAAACAGCAACAGCAGATGAGATAAAAAAAGCATATAGGAAACTTGCAAAAAAATACCATCCAGATGCAAATAGTGATAATAAGGAAGAGGCAGAAAAGAAATTTAAAGAAATAGCAGAAGCATATGAAGTATTATCAGATGATACAAAGAGAAAACAGTATGATAATTTACGGACATGCAGGAACTGACCGGAGGAGCTCGGAGGATATTACTCATATGGAGGAGCAAGCCGGATTTTCAGATTTTGATTTTTCATCTTTTACTAATGGATTTGGTGGTATAGAAGATATATTTGATATATTTCGGTCGGAGGATTTGGATCAAGAAGATCAAGAAGAGAAGATCCTAATGCACCAAAAGCACGGAAGAAATATGCAAATAGGTATAACTATTACATTTAAAGAAGCATATGAAGGAGTTAAGAAAAATATAACATATTCTAGAATGGAAGAATGTGATAATTGTAATGGTACAGGGGCAGAAAAAGGAAGTAAGGTAGAAACTTGCAGTACATGTAATGGAAAAGGTGTAGTACAAGAAGTTACAAAAACAATACTTCGGAGATGCTGTTACACAAAAAACATGTTCTAAATGTTCTGGTAAAGGTAAAATAATACATGAACATTGTCATACTTGTTCCCGGAAGTGGATTTGTAAAAAAACAAGTAGAATTAGAAGTAGAAATACCATCAGGTGTTGATGACCAAAATGTCATAATTCTAAAAGGCAAGGGAGAAGTTCGGAAAAAACGGAGGACCAAACCGGAGATTTAGAAGTTGTTGTAACTGTTAAATCAGATAGGATATATGAAAGAAAAGGTAATGATATATATATGACAATACCTATATCATATACAAAAGCAGTACTTCGGAGGAGATATAGAAGTTCCACTTGTAACAGGAGAAAAAGAAAGATACAAGATTAAGGAAGGAACAAAAAATGGTTCTAAATACAAAATAAAAGGTAAGGGATTTAAACATCCAAATTCAAATACACAAGGAGACTTATATTTTGTAATAGAAATAGATGTACCATCAAAGATAACTAAAAAACAAAGAGAACTTTTAGAAGAATTATCTAAAACAATGGGAGAAGACATCCCACCAAAGAAAAAGAATTTCTTTGAAAGTATATTTGAATAATTAAATAAGATACAATTAAAGTGAATCAAAACTAATATGATAGTATTTCATATTAGTTTTTTTTTGCTAGATTGTAAAAAAATGATTAAGATAGTGTTTCAATTATTTGTTTGAATTGAAAATAAAAAAAGAAAGTTGTATTATATATGTAATGTTAAAAACAAAAATTCTATTAAAAGGAGAAAAAATTATGAAAAAGATTAAAGCCTTTAAAATAAATAGAATATTAATGGAGTTGAGAGAGCCAAAGAAATGTTTCTGATTTCTTGTGGCTTTTTATGCTATTTGGTAGATAAAAAAAAAAATTATATATTATTCTTAAAGCTAAGAAATTAAAATAAGTTATGAATAATATTAAAAAATGAATTAGAAATAATAAAATATATTAATTATTAAACTAAAGTAGGTGAAAATGTTAAAATTAGAAAATGTTTGTAAAAGATATGATAAAGAAATTTTGAAAAATTTAAATGTAGAGTTTGAGAAAAATAAAATTAATTATATATATGGTAGAAATGGTATAGGAAAAACAACATTGTTTAAGTGTATAGTGGGCTTAGAGGATTTTGAAGGAAAAATAGAGGGACTTCCAGAAAAAGGAGAGATATACTATATAGAAGAAGGTAATCCATTATATAATAATTTATCTGGGATGGATAATATTAAGTTATTAACATCTAAATACAATAAAAATGAGATATTTAATATTAGTCGGTGAATATTTAGATAGAAAGATATTAAAAAGAAAAGTTGGAACATATTCTCTTGGACAAAAAAAGTTATTATCGCTTATAATATTAAAAATATTAAAGCCTAAATTAATAATTTTAGATGAATTTAAAAATGGACTTGATTTTGAGAATTTTGTTAAATTAAAAAAATTTTTAATAGAAATAAAAAAAGATACTCTTATACTTTTATCAGGACATGATATACAATATATAGAATTTTCGGATGAAATTTTTAAACTTGATAATATGAAATTAGAAAAAATAGATAAACAAAAATTGTATGAAGAAATAGAAAAGATAGGATAAATTATTATGATAAAAGAAATAATAAATGAATTATATTATCAAGTTAAAAGTTATATGATATTTATTTGTATGATAGTAGTTATAGGTTGTAGTATTTATGCAGGATATATGCAAATAAAAAATGTGGAAAGTTCTTATGATATAGTAAGGACCGTTAAAGAACAAGTGAAAGATATTAGTGAAGATTCTTTAGAACAAAATTCTGAGAGTGTGTTGAATGAAGTTATACAAAAATATTATTCAAGTAAGGTGGCTTTAAATAAAGAAAATGCAATAAATCAGTATTTTTCTTCAATTATGATATTTGCAATAATTATTATAATTTCTATATATACAATGTCTGTGCGGACTATATGATATTAATAATAATATGATTAAGTTAAAGTTAATAAGAAAAGGGTATTTAAAATATAATATTTCAAAAATAATTTCATGTATAATTGTTATGATATTAATGATAATTGTTGGGATAATATCATATATGATAACAATAGAAGTGTTAAAGAATAATTTATCAGGTGTTAAATTAGATAATTTAGGATTAAAAGAACAGAAAATATCAAATTTATACTATAATGTAGATTACTTTAAACAAATTATATATGTTATAGGATTTAATATATTATTTATATATATTATATATTCACTTATAATATCAATAAGAATGAAAGCCTTGATTAGTGGGATGCTTATAATATATTTAATGTTATGTCCGATATTTACAGTATGGGATATAAGGAATCAAATGTTTAATATTTCCATGAACATATTTAATTTATCTTCGAGTACATTTATAGTGGAAGGTTCATTTAAGATAGATAAACAGTTTTTTAAACATACAATAATAACCGTAGGAATATTAATATTATTATTTACAGTATTATTAATATATATTAAGAAGAAAATATATAAAAGAATAAATGAAAGTTAAAAAGGGAGGAATTTAAAATGAATAGGAAAATAAAATTTAAAATATATTTTGAAATAATAATTACAATTATAATGATAGGTTTACTTGGTATAAATGCTAATGCAAGTACAATAAAAAATGAACATGCTGAAAAAATATCAAATAAAGCTTATGAAGAATTTAAAAAAGGAATTGAAACTAACACATTAATTGAAAATAACAAGAAGAGTTTAAAGGCTATGAATTCATCAGGAGATAAAGAATATAGATTTTATAGAGGGAGTTTTCTTGCTTGGTCTAGAGATCATATTAGATACCAATATTCAGGTGGAAGAATAAGAGGATCTTGGGGATGGCAAGAAACAGGTGCAGTATGGCCTAATGAAGTACAAAAAAAAGGAATATATAGAATAGGTCCAACTGGAGGTTGGTCTGAAAAATGGTTAGGTAATAAAAAATTAATAGGACATAATCCAATGACAGGAAATATAATATTTGGAACAGATTGGATTGATTATTTTAGAGTAAATGCTAATGGACAAGCATGGAAAGAGTAGTAATTTAAAAAGAGAGGAAATATATGTTTAAAAATATAAAAAATGAACTATATTATCAATATAAAAGCGGAATTATATTAGGTCTTTTAATTTTCATACTTTCTTGTAGTATTTTGACAAGCGGTATACAAATATATACTATAAAAAGTTCGTATGATGGGATAGTTAGAATAAATAAAGAAATTGCACTAGAAAATAAAGATGAAGCATTAAAAGAGAATATTAGTATAAGCACATATTATAATGAAAAATATAAAATAGATATTAAAAATCATTTGGGAACTTACATATCATCATTTGGCAAAGATCTTTTGATAATAGCAATATGTGTATATGCAATTACAGTAAGTTTATATGATTTTGAAAAAAAGACAATAAAATATAAGCTTATAAATATAGGGTATTTAAAAACAAATATTTCTAAATTAATATCTATAACAATAATAACTGCTATTTCAGTAACATTTGCATTATTAACATATATTATAATAACAGAAATATTAAAATATGGAATTAATTTTAAAGAAATGAATTTAAATAAAATAGGTTTTAATGAGAAACTTATAGAGAGTTCAAGTGAACTTAATATATTATATCAATTATTATACATTTATGGGTATACGACATTTTTTACATATATAGCTTATTTTATATCACAATTGTTATTTAATAAAACGGCATCATATATATGTATAATAATATATTTTCTTGCTATACCACAATTTAGTGTTTGGGATATTAAAAATCAAATGGTAAATCTATTATTCAATATTGTAAAAGGTTCAAAAGAAAATTTTATAATGTCAAAAATTATAATTGATAATAATTTAACCAGTCATATTATGATTACAACAATTTCTTTAGTGTTTTTAATGATATTGTTTATGATTCTAAATAAGAGAAGATTTTATAATAAGCAAAATAGAGTTTAGTAAGTTAATATTAATACATAAAAAATAATAATAGAATTAATTTAGAACATGTACAAAAAAATTGTACATGTTCTTTTTTATTTTATTTCAATTAAATTATCTATTAATTCTATTTCCTATTTGATAATATAATAATATATATTGTTTGTAGGAGAGAATTATATGAAAAATATGATATGTGAAGAAATAAAAGAACAGTGGAAAGGTAAAATAGTAGGTATATTAATTATAATAGTATTTTTGTTTAGTATAAGTGAAGGTGTTTTAGAAGTATATAACTTAAAAAACTTATATAATAATATACAAAAGGTTGTAGAAGATAAAAAAGAAACAGATTATGGTTTAATACAATATGAACAAGATGAATATAATAGAAAAAAAGAAAGTATATATTTACAAAATCTTCCAAATACATATTTTATTAAAGAAATAGCTATACTTACTACAATAATAGCTATATATACTGCTATTATTACATTTAGAGATATAAAAAATAATAAGATTAAAGAAAAGATAGAGAAAAATGGATTTTTAAAAACTAATTTATCTAAAATAATATCAATATTACCAACAATGTTACTTGCAATTATTATAGGAATTGTAAGTTATATGGTGGCTGTAGAATCTACAAAACTTATAATAGGTATAAATAATATGAATTTAAGTAATATAGGTCTTTTAGATAAAAGCATATTAAATTTTAATTATAGTATAAACTATATATATCAATCTTTAATAGTACTTAGTTTTAATATATTATCTATATATATAGTATATGGAATGATAATATACATGCCATATGAAATTTTAATATATATATTTATAATTTCAGATATACTGTTTATAAGAGGATATACAAATATAATTATGTATTTAAAAAATATATTTGTAATATCTGAAAATACAAAAAATACTAATAATATAACAGTAGTAGCTGTAGTATATATAGTATTTACAATTGTTGCAACACTTGCAATAATGGAAAATAAGAAATATTTTTATAAAAAAATAGGATTAGATAAGGGATAAATAGTGAGAGTAAATAAGATTGTAGAACTTGTATTAAAAGAGATAAAAGAACAATTTAAGAGAAAATATATAATTGTGTTTTTAATTATGATATCTATTATTAGTGTAGGTGTAGGGATAACACATATTACAGATTTAAAAAGTTCATATGATGAGATACGGAAAAACATATAATAAGTTAGAAGAAAATACAAGTAAAGAAAAATTGGAAAAATTAAAAGAAAATATTAATAAGTATTATATTTCTAAAGCAGGATTAAGACTAGAAAATCAGGTGAATCAATATATTTTAGGAACAACTCTTTTTATATTATATATACTCCGGGATATATACTGTATATATATCTAAATATGAAAAAGATGAAGATATATCAGAAAAAATAGCTAAGTATGGATATTACAACATACATTTTTCTAAAATAATATCAATTATATTAACAATGATATTTCGGAATAGCTTTAGGAATTATATTATATGTATTTACAACATTATTATTTAAAGTTACTATGAATATTGGAGGGGTAACACTTTTAAATATTGGAATAGAAGAAGAAAATGTTAATATACCACAAAATGTTAATTATTTTAACCAAATACTATTTTTATTATCATTTAATATATTATATATATATATAATATATATAATATCATTATTAACTAAAAAGAAAATATATTTATATATTATTATAATATCATATCTTATTATAACATCAGTAAAAAAAGAATGGAGTATATTAAGACATATATTAAATGTACCTGTTAATATTTCGTTTAATCCAGTTGATAATTCGATGGGAATAGATAATTTAAATGAATTTATTTATTTTATAAGAATGATAGTTTTTTGTGGTATAATAATCACATTTGGAATTATATTAATGAAATATGATAAAAAGAAAAAAGAGATAAGGAAAAAAGTTAGAAATTAAAAATTAGAAAATAAAAAAGAATATAAATATATTAATAATACATCTTAAGATTAACATATAACATATATATAATTATGGGAAGAAAGTTAGTTTTTAAGGTGTATTTTTATATATAATATTAATATGTTAATTGCTTTAAAAAAGATAATATATATGATAATATATATATGAAATGTGTAAATTTGCTTTTAGGAGATTTAAATGACAAAAGATGAACTAAAAAAGAGAAAGAAAAGATTTATTATTATATTGATAATTACAATAATATGTTTTGTTATAAACATGATTGAATGTATAATAAAAAGGAATATAGAGATTATTAATATTATAAATTTTGTAATAGTTATAATAGGTATATTATTAAATCTACTTGTTATAATATATATAAATAAGATGGAAAAGAATTTAGAAAATAAAAAAGATATTAAGAATAAGAAAAAAAGTAAAAATAGAGAGTAAGAAAATATGATGATTTTAAAATTAATAATAGCAATATTATTTGCTATTTCAACATTATTAGTATTTGATACAAGAAATATAGTGAAAAGATATTTTATGAATGAAGATAGGAATAAAACAGTGTTTAGATTAAGAATATTAGGATATATACTTATATTAATATCAATATTTTTAGTATGTACATATGTTATATAAATATAAAGAAAAATAATATATAGATAAAGAAAAAAAGGATAGATAAAGGGGAGATATGGACAAAAGAAAAAAGAGTTTAAAAATAACAAAAGATATAAGGAATATAAAGAATAATAAACAAGAAGAAAAAATCATAGTTACATATAATAATAAAGAATATGAATTTGATGGAGAAGAATCAATATTAGATACTTTTAAAAGTATTATAGAAAAAGATAAAAATATACTTGCTATAAGATATGGTAATAGTATAAGATCACTTAAACATGTACCTAAAAAATCAGGGGTACTTAAGTTTTTAGATATGAGATCTGAAGATCGGAAAAATGATATATATAAGAGGGGCATTATATGTACTGTGTATGGCAATTAATAGATTATATCCAAATGCTAAAATACGTACAGAATACCAACTTCATAATGCAATGTATATAAATATTACAAATCTAGAGTTAACAGATGATATGATAAAAGATATAGAAAATGAAATGAGAAGTATAGTTAACAAGGATTATGAAATAATAAAAAAAGCGTTTACAAAAGAAGAAGCTGAAGAATTTTATATGAAAAATAGATCATTAAGAGGAATGCTTCAAAAAGATGTAAAAAATGAGGTTAAACTATATTTTTGTGACCGGATATTTTAATTATTTTTATGGTGTAATGCCAATATCAACATCTAGAATAGGGGTATTTAAACTTGAAAAATATCAAGAGGGGATACTACTTAGATATCCAGATTCTGAAGTTGATTTAGATAAAGTGGGAGAATTTAAACAAAATAATAAACTAAAAAAAGCACTTGATGAATATAGTAATATATATTCACTTTTAAAAGTAAGTACAATACATCAATTAAATAAAATTATAAAAGAAAATATGAAAGATGTAATATTATTATCAGAGGCACTTCATGAAAAGAAAATAGCTGAGCTTTCAAATGAAATTTTAAAGAAAAAAGATGTTAAGATGATACTTATAGCAGGACCATCATCATCTGGTAAAACTACATTTGCAGGTAAATTAACAACAGCATTAAGACTTTCAGGGATAAAACCTGTAATGATATCTGTAGATAATTATTTTGTAGAAAGAAAAGATACACCACTAGATGAACACCGGAAATTATGATTTTGAAGATATAAATGCTATAGATATACCACTTTTTAATGATCATTTAGAAAAGCTTCTTAATGGTGAAGAGGTAGAAATGCCAACATTTAATTTTAAGATAGGTAAAAAAGAATATTCAGGTAAAAAAACTAGATTAAAAGAAGATGAAATACTATTATTAGAAGGCATACATTGTTTAAATGATAAATTAACAGAAAGAATTGATAAAAAGAATAAGTATAAGATATATATAAGTGCACTTACAACACTTAATGTAGATTATTTTAATAGAATATCATCAACAGATACAAGACTTATAAGAAGGATTGTAAGAGATTATCATACAAGAAATTATACAGCTAAACATACACTTAAAATGTGGTATTCTGTAAGAAGGGGAGAAAAGAAAAATATATTCCCATATCAAGAAGAAGCAGATTATATGTTTAACTCATCAGTTATTTATGAAATAGCGGCACTTAAAAAACATATTGTTCCATTATTAGAAGAAATAACAGAAAAAGATGAAGAATATAGTGAAGCAAGAAGACTTCTTGCATTCTTACAATATTTTGAAGATATTGATGATAATTTAGTACCAAATAATTCACTTATAAGAGAGTTTTTAACAGGAAGTATTTATGAGCTTTAAAATGATAGATGAAAATTTTGAATGTGAGAATTGTGGTAAAGAGGTTAAAAAACTTCGGATATACAGCAAGAGATCACTGTCCATACTGCCTATATTCAAAACATTTAGATATTTTTCCAGGAGATAGGAAAAATGAATGTAAAGGACTTATGAAACCTATAGGATATATGAAAAAGAAAAAAGGAGAGGTTATATTATATAGGTGCACAAAATGTAATGAAGAACATACAAATATAATTGCAGTAGATGATGATATAGATAAAATAATAGAATTATCAACAAAACCAATAGAAAGAAGAGAGTAAATATGAAACTAAAAGAAAATATTATATTGAAACTAAAAGATATATTACAAGATATTAAAAATGAATATAACATAATAGGTGACATAGATATAGACTTAGGAACAATTGTAGAAAAAAGTAAGGCAAGTAGTTCAGATTTTTCAATTACATGTTTTGCACTTGCAAAAGTTTTGAAAAAGTCACCAATAGATATAGCAAATAAGATTGCAGAATCTTTAGAAAAAGAAAAAATTGAATATATTGATAAAATAGAAGTTATAAACGGATATGTTAATATTTTCTTAAATAGAAGGTATATCATGTTTAGTGCATTAGAAAATGTTAAAAAAGAAAAGATCGGATATAATAAGGAAAATGAAGGAAAAGTAGTTGTAATTGACTATTCATCACCTAATATTGCAAAACAATTTCATATAGGACATTTAAAAACAACAGTAATAGGTGGAATGTTTGCAAAATTATTTAAACAGCTTCGGATATAGAGTAGAAAGGGTAAATCACTTAGGAGATTATCGGAACACAATTTCGGAAAACTTATAGAAGGATATAATTTATGGAAAGATGAATATACTTTTGATAAAAATCCGATAGAAGATTTAACAGATATATATGTAAGAATAAATAAGCTTTGTCGGGGAAGATGAAAAAGTATTAGAAAAATGTAGAGATAATTTTAAGCTTTTAGAAGAAGGTGACCGGAGAAATGACTAGAATCTGGAAAAAGTTTATAGATCTTAGTTTAAAAGAATTTAACAGAATATATGATTATTTAGATGTTCATTTTGATAGTTATAGAGGAGAATCTGCATATTCAAAAGATATGAAAAATGTAATAAAACTTTTGGATGAAAAAGGAATAACACAAGTTTCAGAAGGAGCTAAAGTTATAGACTTAGAAGATGAGGGATTAGGATTTGCACTTGTTGAAAAATCAAATGGATCTAGTATGTATATAACAAGAGATATAGCAACATACTTATATAGAATTAAAACATATGATTTTAATAAGGCATTATATGTAGTAGGTTCAGAACAGATATTGCATTTTAGACAATTATTTGCAATAATGAAAAAGCTTGGAATAGATAAAAAATATTTAGAAGGATCAAAACACATACCATATGGAATGGTTAGTCTTCCAACAGGTAAAATGTCTACAAGACTTCGGAAATGTGGTAAAAGTAGAAGACCTTATAAAAGAGTGTATATCAAGAACAAAAAAAATTCTAGATGAAAAAAATGAACTTACAGAAGAAGAAAAAAATATAGTTGCTAAAAAAGTAGGGATTGGAGCATTGATATTCTCAAATCTTTCAACAACCCTAATAAAAGATAGTGTATTTGTATGGGATAAGGTATTAGATTTTACAGGAGATACAGCACCATATATACAATATGTAAATGTAAGAATAAATAGTATACTTAAAAATGTAGAAGAATTATATAATGATAATATTTGTAAGTTAAAAGAAGATATTGAAAAAAATTTAGAAAGTGTATTTGAAAATATAGATAAAGAAATAATTAATTCAGATGAAGTATATAATATATTTAAAAAGGTTTATGAATTTGAAGAAATATTAGAACAAACAGCAGAAAAATATGAACCAAGCATACTTACATCATACTTATTAGAACTAGCAAAAGCTTTTAATCAATATTATAATAAATATAGGATAAGTACTGATGATGTAAATTTAAGAAAACTTGGAATTATTATATGTATCATAACAAGTAAAATTTTAGTAAAAGGAATGAATATTTTAGGTATTGAAATGCCAGAAAAAATGTAAGAGGAATATATATGAGAAATCGTAGAAGAGATGAAAATTTTGAAGAGAGAAAAAGAAAAAGAGCAGAAAATAGTGAAATATTAAGACAAATAGCAGAAAAGTTTGAAACAAGAGAAGATTCAGCATCAGTAAATAAAATTAATAATGATGTAAATATATCTAATATAGCTAAAGATCAAGAACAAAGCAAAATAGAAAACGGTTTTGACATTATAGCTAAAATGATGGAAAATAGGATGAATGAAAAAAATAGTGTAGATATTGTAAAAGATAATAATAATGAAGAAAAAGTATCTAATAATAATAGTATTTATGGAAGAAAATTTGAAGTATCTGATGAACAAAAAAAAGCTTTAGAAGATTTCTTTAGTTTTAATAGTAAAAAAGTGGAATATGGTGAAGATACAAATATATCTAAAAAAGAAAGGAATCGTTTTCGGAAAAGCAGACCCAATAAAAGGATATACCAGAAAAGAAAAAGAATTATCATCTAAAATTAAAGAAGAAACAGTTCTTACCAACTTGTTATTAGAAGAAAGTGAAGTTGCAATAGATGAAGAAGAAGCTAAAAAGTTTGGAATAGATTCTAAAAATTTAGAATATGGAAATAATATTGCATCAGAAATATATTTAGAAAAAGAAAAAGATAATCAAAAAGATAATGATAAAGTTAAAATAGAAGATATAGATATAGAAGGAAAACCTATATCGGTAAAAAAAGAGGTATTAGAAAATATTCATGATGAAGGAACAAAAGTAGTACATGAAAAGAAAAATATATTATATATGTCTCTTATGATAATAGAAGTAATTTTATTAATCTTAGTTGTATCATATGCTATAATACGTGTGAAGAAACCAGAAATACTTAAATATTTCACTTTTATACCAGTAGAAAAAGTACTTGCTTTAGATAAGGTAAAAGAAGAAAATACAAATAATAATACTTCTACAGATAAAAATGGAGTTAAAATATCAGAAGAAGAATCAAAATATAATATAATTTTGAAAATAGATGGAAAAGAATATAAGGTTGTAAATAATGCTAAAAAAATAGCAGAAAATGTTGTATTATTAGGAACAAGGACAGAAATTAATCCAGAAAAACAACACCTTTCAATAGCATCAGAAAATGTAGAAGGAAGACTTCAAAATTTAGATAAGTTAAAAAAGGGAGAAAAAATAGTACTTGTAATAAATGGGAAAGAATATACATATGAAATAAATAGTGTTAAAAAAGTAGATTCAGAATCAGTAGATAAAATAGAAGATAAGAATAAGAAAGAGTTAACAATAATTACAAATGCAGAAGAAGGAAAAAGAGTAATAATATATGCAAAATAATAATAAAAAGAATTATGATATTATAAATGTAAAAAAGTTAAAAAAAATAGTACAAATAAGAAAAAATAGTATAAAAATGAAAAGAGCACACCGGAGTGCTTATTTTCATATATTTACTAATATATATTATAATTAGCTTAAATTCTTTTATATCATATGGTCTAACAGAAAATGATATAATAGGTGATGTAGATATTAAACTAAATGTGCGGAGAACAGAAAGAATTATCATATTCATTAGATAGAAGATATATACTTCAAATAGATACTATAAAAAAAAGTAATAATTCTGTAGGAATAATAAGATCATATACATCTGAAAGTTCACCTAATAAGGCTTTTTTAGAAATAAAAGGGATATCTAAAGGAATAACAGAACTTACAATATCATATAATTATGCAATAACAAATAAGATAATAGATAAATATTCATTAGCAGTAAAGAAGGTGAAAATAGAAGTAATAGATAAAAATATAAATACAAATACTAATAATGAAAAAAATGAAAGATCAGCATATAATAATGATAATATAGAAGGAAAATTAGAAACAACTAATATAGATAAGAAGAGTGAAAATATATCTCAGAATATAAATAATGATGATGGTAAAGCAAAAGAAGAAAAGGATACTATAAATAAAGAAGAAACAAATATTGTATTAGAAAAAGAAGACATAAATTCGGTATTTGAGGTTATAGATAAAGATAAAGATATAGAACAAGAACAAAAGGAAGAAGAAGACAAAGAAAATTTAGAAAAATTGAAAACAGAAGAAAATATATTTAGAAATATAGCAATAATTATGACAATAATTGCTGTAATAATACATGTATGTAAATATATTAAATTTGAAAGATAAAAGATTGGGGAATATATTAAAAATGGAATATATAAAAATAAGGGGAGCAAAAGAACATAATTTAAAAGATATAGATGTTAATATACCTAAAAATTCTTTAGTTGTTATAACAGGAGTATCAGGTTCACGGAAAATCATCACTTGCATTTGATACAATATATGCAGAAGGACAAAGACGATATATAGAAAGTTTATCAGCATATGCAAGACAGTTTTTAGGGACAATGGAAAAACCTAATGTAAGACATATAGAAGGACTTTCACCATCTATTGCGATAGAACAAAAAACAACATCAAATAATCCAAGATCAACAGTTGGAACAGTAACAGAAATATATGATTATTTAAGACTGTTATATGCAAGAATAGGTAAAATGTATTGTCCAATATGTTCAAGACCAATCGAAAAACAATCTGTTGATCAAATTGTAGAAAAAGTATTAAATTTTGAAGAAGGAAAAAGAATACAAATACTTTCACCAATAATAAGAGATGAAAAGGGAGAACATAAGAAAACTCTAGAAAATATACAAAAGATGGGATTTGTAAGAGCTGTAATAGATGGAGAACAAAAAGACCTATCTTTTGATGAGATATCACTAGATAAAAATAAGAAACATAATATAGATATAGTTGTAGATAGACTTGTTATAAAAGAAGGGATACGTACAAGACTTGCAGAATCAATAGAAATAGCAATGAAACATGCAGATAATAATGTTATAATAGATGATTTAAAAGAAAAACATAAATTTAGCCGGAAATTATGCATGTCCGGAACATCGGAGGAACATATACAGATATAAACCCAAGATTATTTTCATTTAATGCACCACAAGGAGCATGTGAAAGTTGTTTAGGTATTGGACATCTTTTAAAAATAGACCCAGAAATGATAATTCCAGATAAGGAAAAAACATTATATGATGGTGTAAAAGCATTTGGAGCAAGTACAATGATGAAAAACGATACTGTAGCAAAAATGTATTTTGAAAGTGTAGCTAAACATTATAATGTTAAAATAAAAGGAGTAAAAATTAAAAATTTACCTGAAGATTTTGTTAATAAGATATTATATGGAACAGGAACAGAGATAATTGAGTTTGAATATTCAAATTCAAGAGGAACAAGGAAATTTGAACAACCTTTTGAAGGAGTAATACCTATACTTGAAAGAAGACATAATGAAACAAAATCAGAAGGAGCAAGACGTTTTTACGAAATGTATATGAGACAAATGCCATGTCATGTATGTGAAGGAAAAAGACTGAAAAAAGAAGTTTTAAACATATTTGTAGGTGATAAAAACATATATGAACTTACAACAATGAGTATTGAAAATATACTTAAATATTTAAAAGAGCTTAAACTTACAGAAACAGAAAAAATAATCTCAGAAGAAATATTAAAAGAATTAAATAAGAGACTTACATTCCTATTAGATGTAGGACTTCGGATATTTAAGTCTAGCAAGACAGGCACGGAACATTATCAGGGCGGAGAAGCACAAAGAATAAGACTTGCGACACAAATAGGTTCAGGACTTACAGGAGTATTATATATATTAGATGAACCAAGTATACGGACTACACCAAAGAGATAATGATAAATTACTTCGGAACATTAAGAAAATTAAGAAATCTTCGGAAATACTGTTATAGTTGTAGAACATGATGAAGATACAATGAGAGAAGCAGATTATATTTTAGATATAGGACCTGTAGCAGGAAGAAATGGTGGATATTTAGTAGCAGAAGGAACTATTGATGAAATAATGAAAAATGAAAATAGTATTACAGGTAAATATCTATCAGGAGAAAAAGAAATAGAAGTTCCTAAAAAGAGAAGAAAAGGTAATGGTAAGAAAATATCAATAGTAGGAGCAAAAGAAAATAATTTAAAAGATGTATCTGTAGATATACCACTTCGGAAAGATGGTATGTGTAACAGGAGTATCAGGTTCACGGAAAATCATCCCTTATAAACGAGGTTATGTATAAGGGAATATATAAAGAACTTAATAATACATTTATGAATGTACGGTAAATGTATGAAAATAACTGGAATATCAAATATAGATAAGATAATAGGGATTGATCAATCACCAATAGGAAGAACACCAAGATCAAATCCAGCTACATATACAGGTGTATTTGATGATATTAGAGACATATTTGCAACAACAAATGAAGCTAAAATGAGAGGCTATGCAAAAGGTAGATTTTCATTTAATGTACCAGGTGGTAGATGTGAAAGTTGTTCAGGAGATGGTGTTAAAAAAATAGAAATGCATTTCTTACCAGATGTATATGTACCATGTGATGTTTGTCAAGGAAAAAGATATAATTATGAAACATTAGAAGTAAGATATAAGGGACAAACAATAGCAGATGTGCTTGATATGACAGTAACAGATGCCTTAACACTTTTTGAACATGTACCTAAGATAAAAAATAAACTTAAGGTATTAGAAGAAGTAGGGCTTCGGATATATAAAACTTCGGACAATCATCAACAACATTATCACGGACGGAGAAGCGCAAAGAATTAAACTTGCAACAGAACTTTCTAAAAGGTCAACAGGAAAAACATTATATGTATTAGATGAACCAACAACAGGACTGCATATAGATGATATTGCAAAACTAATAGAAATATTAAATAGGCTTGTAGATGCAGGAAACACAGCAGTAATAATTGAACATAATCTAGACCTTATAAAAACAGCAGACTATATAATAGACTTAGGAAAAGAAGGTGGAGAAGCTGGTGGAACTATAATTGCAAAAGGGACACCTGAAAAAATAATGAAAGAAGAAGATTCATATACAGGTAAATATTTAAAGATTCATTTAGATAGAGAAGAAGAAAGAAAGAAGAAAATAAAAACAAAATAAAAAGTAAAAATGAAAATAGAAATAAAAATTAAATTAGAAAATAAAAAATAATGATTTAAATATTATAATAATGTAAAGAAAAATAATATATATTGAATAAATAAAATAATGTGTTATATAATAAATATATGAGAATTAAATTTTAAGGAGTTACAGATGAAGAAAGAAGAAGAAAACAAAGTAAAAGCTAAAAAACAAAATAACAAAACAAAAAAAGAAACTTCAGAAACTAAAAAAAATATTAAAAAAGTACAAAAAATAGAAGAAGATAAGAATAAAGAAGTTGTGAAAAATGAAAGCTCATTAGGTATGACAGAAGATGAAAAAACAGACCTATTATTAATATTAGTATTATTAATACTTCTTATAATATTCTTAAAATATTTCTTACACTTATTATAATATAAAATATAATAATAATTATAGATATAACTATAACTTGTATAATAGTAAGAATTACAAGTGTATGGTTATATAGATATTAATGTACACACCATTTTGGAGTATTCTATATTCTAAAATGGTGTTTTTTAATATGTTTTTAGATTGAAGTAAGTTTAAAAAGGAGGTATATATGGCAATAATTAAAATAGAAAAATTAACATTTGCATATCCAGGGAGTGATAATATATTTGAAGATATATCATTTAGTATTGATACAAACTGGAAGATAGGACTAATTGGTAAAAATGGTATTCGGAAAAAGTACATTATTTAAACTATTATTAGGTGAAGAAAAATATCAGGGAAAAATAATAAGTAGTGATAAGCTTATAAAATTTCCACCTGTTATAACAGAAGAAGACTATAATAATATGGGTATAGAATTATACTATAAGCATGTTATGTTTGCAGAAGATTGGAAATTATTTAAAGAACTAAATATGTTAGGGATTGATACAGAATTATTATATAGGCCTTTTAAAACATTATCACATGGGGAAAGAATCAAAATATTGTTTGCTATATTTTTTCTAAAAGAAGAAGGAGTATTATTAATAGATGAACCGACAAACCATTTAGATAAAGAAGGAAGAGAAGAACTTGCTAATTATTTGAATAAGAAAAAAGGATATATATTAATATCACATGACAGAAGATTTTTAGATAATACAGTAGACCATATAATATCAATAAACAATACAGATATAGAAGTACAAAGTGGTAATTTTAGTTCATGGTATGAAAATTATAAGAGAAAAGAAAAAGATGAACAAGTTGAAAATGAAAAATTAAAAAGAGAGATAAAAAAACTTAAAGTTGCACAAGAAAATACAAAAAAATGGTCTGATAGTGTAGAAAGTAGTAAATATGGTAAAGAAAATAGTCATGCAGATAAAGGATATATTGGACATTTGGCAGCAAAAATGATGAAGACTTCTAAAAATATAGAAAGAAGAAAAGAAAAGGCAATAGAAGAAAAAGAAAAACTTCTTAAAAATGCAGATAAGAAAATACCATTAATATTAAATACTATAGAACATCATAAAAATATACTAATAAGGCTTGAAGATTTAGGATACACATATGATGATAAAAACTATGTATTTAAAAATATTAATCTAGAACTAGAAAAAGGTGATAGATTAGTGATAACAGGGAAAAATGGAAGCCGGAAAATCTACATTAATAAATATAATATTAGGCAAATTAACAAATTATGAAGGTAATATAGTAAAACCTAAAGACTTAAAAATATCATATGTAGGACAAGATATATCAAACTTAAAAGGTAGTTTAAAAGAATATATATTAAAAGAAGATATAGATGAACATATATTTAAATCAACACTTGCAAGATTAAATTTCCCAAGTAACCTATATAATATAGATATAGAGAAATACAGTGATGGTCAAAAGAAAAAGATTATGATAGCATCAAGTCTATCTAAAAAAGCACATATATTTATATGGGATGAACCACTTAACTATATTGATGTTATGTCTAGAATACAGTTAGAAGAATTAATATTAAGTACAAATCCTACGCTTATATTCATAGAACATGATGAGGAGTTCGTGAACAATATACGAACAAAGGAGCTGGAAATAGATAAAAGAAAATAAAATAGAATTATATCAAAAAAATATACGAACGAAGAATGAGCTTACTTGACAAATAAAATATGTGTGATATTATAATATGGAAATAAATATAGATAGTTTGAAAAATTTTGGAACTAGAAGGAGAGTGATTGAAATGAGAATATCATTACAAGAAATGAAAATTAGAGTAAAAGAATTTAAGGAAAAGATATATTACTTGAAAAAATGTAATATACGGATATACTATAATCCGGAAGCAATAAATAAGTTTATTTTCCTTGAAAGAAAGGAATTTCAAAACTTATTGAGAAATTTAGAATTATTTGAAAGAACTTTGATTGAAGATAAAAGATTAGGAAAATTCCAGCAAAGTTTATGGAAAATAGATATTAAAGATAATAAAGTCTTATTTATTTCTAAAAATAAATCTATAAAAAAAGAATTGAATTTAAAAATTAACTTAAATGATAATAGAAAGTTAATTATAACTAAAAGAATCTCATAAAAATAAATTGAAAGAGAATATAAGAATATTCTCTTTCTTATATTTTAAATGAAAGTAAAAAATAATATTGGTCTAATAATTTTTGGACTAAGAGGAGATGATAGAGATGGGAAATAAAAGAATAAAAATGGCAGAATTGAAACATAGGATAAGTGAGTTTAAAAATAAAATAATGTATATCAAACGGAAAAATAAAGAATTAAAAATATCATATGATTTTAAAATATTAGAAAATTTAATTAATTTAGATAAGCAAGAATTTGAAAATTTGTTGGATTCATTATTAGATTTTCAAAAGATACTTTACAGGAATGTAAAATTGAAAAAATGAATTTCAGATATAGACTTTGGAAAATGCACTTAAAAGGAAATAATTTGTTTTTTATTTCGGAAAATAATTACTTATATAAGAAAGGAGAAATAATTATAAACTTATTGAATAAGGAAAAACAAATAATTATTTCTGATATATAGGTAAATTAAAGTTATTAATAAAAGGGGTGATACTATGAAACTGATATTTTTGGATGTTGATGGTGTTTTAAATAATACACAAAATATAAAAAAATATCGGCTTTTTTTTAGGGGGAAGAGGAGACTTTTAGTTGATTCAAAACCCTTCTATTGTTTTAAGAAATTATTAAAAGAAATTGAAAAAAATAATATGGATGTAAAAATAGTTATTTCTTCTAGTTGGAGAGTAGGAAGTATACCAGCTGATTGGAAAAAACTATTTCTGCATTATTTTAATAATCCAGAAATTGTAAAAGGTAGAACACCATACCTTTACAAAGATAGGGGAATAGAGATACTAGATCTACTTGAAATAGCTAAAGAAAAAGGAGATATGATTGATGATTATATTGTTCTAGATGATGATATTGAAGATATAATTAATCATATCAATCCTAATAAAGTTCTTAAAATAAATAGGAGATACGGATTAACAAATGCAGATATTGAGCAAATATTAAAAAAACTAGAATAAATATACGAACAAACAAGGGAAAAGAGGGTAGAATAATCCTCTTTTTTATATATGTATAATAATAAAAGGGGTATAGTTAATATTGGAAAGGAAAAAAGGGTGAAAACAAATACGAACGAAAACGACAAGATAAAATATAATATATTATTTTATATATAATAGTTGAAAAGAGAAAGTAATATTATATAATAGAATATATATAATATATTAAGGAGAAGATAAATGAAAGCAAATAGGATGTGGCTTTTTTCTGATGTTTTAGAAAAGAACAAGAGAATGTTTAAGGTTCCAGTATATCAAAGGAATTATGACTGGAGTAATGTACAATGTGAAAAATTGTATCAAGATATTATGAAGGCAAGTAAAAACAATATACAACATTTTACAGGTACAATAGTATATATAGATGATAATTGTGGTGGAAGTGGATTAAATGAAGTTTTAATTATAGATGGACAACAACGTATAACAACAATGTATATATTATTAAAAGCTATATATGATAAGGCAAAAGGGATTTCAGTTAGAGTTGAGAATGAAATAGAAGATGTAATATTTAATAGACACTGTGAAGAAAAATACAAGGTTAAGCTTAAACCAGTAAAAACAGATAATGAACAATTACAATTATTAATTAAAAATAAAATAGAAGAAATGGATAGAAATTCTAATGTCTACAAAAATTATATAATCTTTAAAGAATTTATTGAGAATACACTTTCAGAAGGGTCTGATTTAAATGATATATTGAATGGAATAAAAAAATTAGAAATTGTTGAAATTATATTAGATAAGACACAAGGTGATGAACCACAAAAGATATTTGAATCTATTAATTCAACAGGATTAGAATTAAGTTTAGCAGATTTAATACGTAATTATTTATTAATGGATGAAGAAAGACAAGAAGAATTATATGAAGAATATTGGGTTGAGTTAGAAAAAAATGTAGGATACAATAATTTAGGTGACTTTGTTATTAATTATTTAAACTCAAGAACCATGAAATCTATTGATCGTAAAAATGCTTATAGAATATTTAAAGAAATATATGAAAATAATAATATGACTCATGAAAAAATATTAAAAGATTTAAAAAAAACTTCTAAATATTATGGAGCATTTATTGGAGAAAAGAATAATTATAGTTTAAGAATTAATGAATATTTGAAAGGAATGTATATAATAAAACAAACAACAATTCTTCCGTTGCTTTTTAAAATTTTTGATGACTATGAAGAAAATAAAATTGATGAAGATACAGTTTGTAATGTTTTAAAATATTTACTTACATACTTAATTAGAACAAATGCTTGTGAAATAAATAAAGGTATGGCAAAATTTATGAAGTCATTGCATTCAAGAGTAATTGATAATGAATATGATAATTATTTTGAAAAGTTTGCATCATTTTTAAATGATGTTAAATCTGAAAATCGTATGCCCACAGATAAGGAATTTACAGAAGCACTTATATATAAGCAGTTATACAAAAAACATATCTGTAAATACCTACTTTCAAGTATTGAAAATTCGACTAAAGAACATATAGAATTAAATAATCTTACTGTTGAACATATTTTACCACAAAAAGAAAATTCGGTAGTATGGAGAAAAGAAATTGGAGATGATTATACTACTGTTTATGAAAAATACTTACATACACTTGGTAATTTAACAATAACAGGACATAATAGTGAATTAGGAACAAAATCTTTTGAAGAAAAGAAAAAAATTATAAGAGATAATTCAAAAGCAAATATTCTTAATAGACAAGTGTTAAGTGCAGATAACTGGAATGAGAATTCTATTTTAAATAGAGCTAAAAAATTGGCAAATATGATTATAAATAAATTTGAATATATAGATTTACATTTAGAAAAAACTGAAAATATAAAACTATCTTATAACGTAGAGAACAATTTTGATTATTCTAATACTAAACCAGTCGAAATGATTTTTTTAGGTGAACGTACAAAAGTAAATTATTGGAAAGATATACTTGCAACAATAATGAATACTATATATGATTTAAAACCAGAAATAATTAAAGAATATGCAAGAAATAATTATTCAATTCCAAATGCTGAAAAAATATATATTTCAAATGATAATAGAAAAATAAGAAATCCAAAACAAATAGATAATACAGGTATTTATTATGAAACAAACTTATCAGCTAATAGGATAATTTCATTTATAAGGAATCTTTTAGATGAATTAGAAATAGATATTGATGATTTTAGCTTTTCTTTAGAAGAAAATCTATTTATTATAGAAGAATAGGAATAAAAAAGATATTTGTAAAGTATAAATAAATATTCAAATATCTTTTTTTTATTTTGTTTACATAACCTATTTGACAACATTTATATATTTATATATAATAAAGATACTTATATATAATATGTTCGGAAAAAAATACAAAAAAATGTATGGTACGGAAAAATACATACATTGTTAGTGATAAATAGTAAAAGATAAGAATTAAAACGATTAAATAAAATAAAAGAATAAAATTAAATAGAATAAAGATAAAGTAAGATAAAAAGTAATAAAATATGTATTTTTACATGCTATTTTTGCGTGTAAAATATAGGTTACTTAAGGTAGATATCTTAAGTGATTTTTAGTATATGAACAAATATATAAAATAGAATAGTAAAGGAGATATTAGATGGGAAGTAGAAGAATAAAAGAACATGAAGAAACTAATATCACTAATGTAGGAACAAAAAGTATAGTAAGTGAAAAAGAAAAGAAAATAAGAAAGAAAAAACCTATTACTAAAAAAGTAGTAAATAAGAAAAATACTGATAATAATAGTAATAATGTAGTTAAAAAGAATAATAATGTTAAGAATACAAAAGGAAGTGGGAATAAGGATTCAATTAAAATAATACCACTTGGTGGACTTGAAGAAATAGGGAAAAATATAACAGTATTTGAATATAATAATGAAGCAATAATTGTAGACTGTGGACTTGCATTTCCAGAAGATGATATGCTTGGAGTAGATATTGTTATTCCAGATTTTACATATATAGAAAAAAATATAGATAGAATAAAAGGACTTGTTATAACACATGGTCATGAAGATCATATAGGTTCAATACCATATTTACTTAAAAAAGTAAATGTGCCAATATATTCAACTGCATTTACAATAGGACTTATAAATTCTAAGCTTAAAGAACATAATTTAGATGCAAAAGCAGAACTAAATGTTGTAGAATTTGGTGATATAATTAAACTTGGTAAATTCTCAGTAGAGTTTATAGCATCAGCACACAGTATTCCAGATTCAGCAATGCTTGCAATAAAAACAGATGTAGGAACAATTATACATACAGGTGACTTTAAGATAGAATATACACCAGTAGATGGTAAACATATGAACTTATCAAGACTTGGTGAACTTGGAAGAGAAGGAGTACTAGCATTATTATCAGATAGTACAAATGCAGAAAGAAAAGGATTTACAATGTCTGAAGCATCTGTAGGTAAAGTGTTTGATAAAATGTTTGAAAATTGTAAAAAGAGAATAATTGTTGCAACATTTGCATCAAATGTAAACAGGGTACAAGGACTTGTAAACCTTGCTAGAAAATATGGAAGAAAAGTTGCAGTATCAGGTAGATCAATGGAAAAAATGCTTGAAATTGCAAGAGAGTTAGAATATATAGATGCACCAGATGAAATGTTTGTAGACTTAGATCTTATAAACACTATAGAAGATCATAGACTACTTATACTAACAACAGGAAGTCAAGGTGAACCTATGTCAGCACTTACAAGAATAGCGGTAGGACAACATAAGAAGATAAAATTACAACAAAATGACTTAGTAGTAATATCTGCAACACCAATACCAGGTAATGAACCAAGTGTATCAAAGGTTATAAACAGTATAATGAAAAGAGGGGTAGAAGTTGTATATTCATCTTTAGAACATATCCATGTATCAGGACATGCTTGCCAAGAAGAACAAAAATTATTATTAGAACTTGTAAAACCTAAATATTTCTTACCTGTACATGGTGAAATAAGACAATTATATGCACATAGAGCTACAGCAGTAGAAATGGGTATAGATAAGAAAAATATAATGATAATGGAAAATCGGTAAAGTATTAGAAGTATCAGAAAAAGAAGCTAAATTTACAGGTAAAGTAGAAGCTGGTAAGACATTTGTAGATGGTCTTCGGAGTTGGTGATGTTGGAAATATTGTTTTAAGAGATAGACAAATGCTTTCACAAGATGGACTTATAATAGTAGTTCTTAACCTTTCACAAGAAACAGGAGGCCTTATATCAGATCCTGATATAATCTCAAGAGGATTTGTATATGTAAGAGAAAATGAAGAATTACTTCAAACTTTAAAAGAATTAGTAAAAGTAGAAATTAATGACTTAGAAGAAAAAGAATGGTCAACAGTAAAAGCAATAGTTAAAAACAAATTACAAAAATATATATTTAAAAAGACAAAAAGAGATCCTATGATACTTCCAATAATTGTAGAAGTATAATTAAATAAAGGTATTATTAAATAGAGGTGTATAATGGATAATAATGAAAAAAAATTAAGAAAAGAATTAGCAGATTTGATCTTTGATGGAATTGAGCTTAAAGATATATCATATTATGAAGAAAGATATCCAAAAAGAGAATTAAAACAAGGTGCATATGTAACAAGATTTGCACCTAGCCCTACTGGTTTTATGCATACAGGTGGAGTATATACAGCACTTGTAAGTAAAATGATGGCAAAAAGAACAGGTGGAATATTTTATCTTAGAATAGAAGATACAGATACTGAAAGAGGTATTGAAAATGGTATTGAAGAAATAGTTAAAACAATGCAGAACTATAATCTAATACCAGATGAAGGTATAAGAATAAATAATGGTAAAATAGAAGAATTTGGAAAATATGGACCATATATTCAAAGCCAAAGAAAAGAAATATATATGGCATATGCAAAACATCTAATAGAAGAAGGTAAAGCATATCCATGTTTTTACACTAAGGAAGAATTAGAAGAAGTAAGAGAAAAACAAAGAGCATCAAAACTAAGAACAGGAATGTATGGACTTTGGTCAAAATATAGGGATATGCCAGCAGACCTTGCAATTGAAAAGATAAAAGAAGGTGTTCCTTATGTTTTAAGATTTAAATCTGAAGGAGACTATAATAAGAAGATAATAATAACAGATTTAGTTAAAGGAAAATTAGAACTTCCACAAGATGATCAAGATATAGTAATAATTAAAAAAGATGGACTTCCAACATATCATTTTGCACATGTTATTGATGATCATTTAATGGGAACAAATTTGGTTATAAGAACAGATGAATGGTTTTCATCTGTAGCACTACATGTAGGATTATTCTTAACACTTGGTTTTGATGTACCCCAATATGCACATCCAGCACCACTTCAAAAATTAGATAATGGTAATAGAAGAAAATTAAGTAAGAGAAAAGATCCAGAAGCAAAAGCATCATACTATTTAGAAGAAGGTGTACCAGTAGAAGCAATAGAAGAATATTTCTTAAATGTAATGAACTCAAATTTTGAAATGTGGAGAAAACAAAATCCAGATAAAGATATTACAGAATTTGACTTTAAAATAGGTAAAATGGGAGTTGCTGGGGCACTTTTTGATAGTGTTAAATTATTAGATGTATCTAAAAATTATATATCAAGACTTACAACAGAAAAACTATATGAAGAAGTATTAAACTGGAGTAAGAAATATGATAAAAAAACTTATGATATTATGACAGGGCAAAAAGAAAGAACATTAGAAGTATTTGGAATAGAAAGAGGCAATGTTAAAAAGCCTAGAAAAGATATATCAAAATATAGTGAAATATATGATTTAAATATATATATGTATAATGACTTATTTGAAAAAATGGAAAAAGAATACCAAACATTTGAAAACTTAACAGCTGAAGAAAAAGCAAGAATAATATCTATAGTAGAAAGATATTTAGAAATATATGATGAAAAAGCAGAAAAAGAACAATGGTTTAATACTATAAAAGAGCTTGCAGGAGAATTTCGGATATGCTAAAGAAGTAAAAGAATACAAAGAAAATCCAGAAAACTATTTTGGACATGTTGGAGATGTTGCAACAATAATACGTGTAATGGCTACAACAAGAATAAATACACCAGACCTATATATAATATTAAAAATATTAGGAAAAGAAGAAATAGCAAAAAGAGTTGAATATTTAAAAAAATATTTAAATAATTAAGTATATTTAATTTTTATGTAATTTTAAAGTGATTTAAAATATTTTAAAAGATGAATTGTATAAGATAATAATATAAAATTGATGGAAAACATATAAAAATATATTAAAATATATAAAAATGTTGTTTTCTGTCTTTTTTTGTTATATATTTTTAGTATATATATGAATATATATTTTAAAAAATTATATTAAAAATATGGGAGGAATAAGATGTTAGATATAAAATATATAAGAGAAAATATTGATATAGTAAAAGAAAATATAAGAAAGAAGAATCAAGATGAAAAACTTGAATTGGTAGATAGAGTAGTAGAACTAGATGAATTAAGAAGAGAAAATATAAAAGAAACAGATGCAAAAAGAGCAAGAAGAAATGAAATAGCAGATTTAATGCCAAAACTTTTTAAAGAAAATAGACAAGAAGAAGCAAATGTTTTAAAAGAAGAAGCAAAAAAACTAGCTGAAGAAATAAAAGAATTAGAAAAAAGTGTAGAAGAGGAAACAGAAGAATATAATAATATATTACTTACAATACCAAATATAATGCATGAAAGTGTACCTGTAGGTAAAGATGATAGTGAAAATGTTGAAATAAGAAAATACTTAGAACCTAAAGAAAAGAGTTTTGAAGTACCATATCACTTAGATATATTAGAAAAAGTAGGAGGAATTGATTTAGATGCCGCTAGAAGAGTGGCAGGAAGTGGTTTCTACTATTTAGACCGGAGATATTGCAAGACTACATTCAGCAATATTAACATATGCAAGAGATTTCATGATAGATAGAGGATTTGAATATACAATACCACCATTTATGATGAGAGGAAATATAGTAAAAGGTGTAATGAGCTTTAAAGAAATGGAAGAAATGATGTATAAGATAGAAGGAGAAGACCTATATCTTATAGGAACAAGTGAACACACTATGATAGGAAGATATATAGATACAATAACAGAAGAAAAAAATATACCAATATTAAAAACATCATATTCACCATGTTTTAGAAAAGAAAAAGGATCACACGGGATAGAAGAAAGAGGAATATATAGAGTACATCAATTTGAAAAACAAGAAATGATAGTAATCTGCAAACCAGAAGATAGTTATATGTATTATGATAAATTATGGCAAAATACTGTAGACCTATTTGTATCTATGGAAATACCAGTAAGAACACTTGAAATATGTTCAGGAGACCTTGCAGACTTAAAAGCAAAAAGTTGTGATGTAGAAGCATGGTCACCAAGACAAAAAAAATATTTTGAAGTAGGAAGCTGTTCAAACTTAACAGATGCACAAGCAAGAAGATTAAAGATAAGAATAAGAGATAAAGAAGGAAATATCTATTTAGCACATACATTAAATAATACTGTAGTTGCACCACCAAGAATGCTTATAGCATTTGTTGAAAACCATTTAAATGAAGATGGTAGTATATATATACCAGAAGTTTTAAGACCATATATGGGTGGAAAAGAAAGAATAGAAGTAAAAAATAACTAAAAAGCAAAAATATATAAAATTATAATGTAAATACTTGTATAATATTTAAATATATTTTATAATGTTTACCAAGTTTTAAGGGGAATGATAAAAAGATAAATGTCTTATATCATTCTCTTTTTACATAATATGAAAGGAAAGAATAAATGTTAAGAGATATTATAAAATATAATGAAAAACAAGAAAAAAGTATAATATATGAAATTTGGTTTAGTATGATTAAACTTAAATATGAAGAAAGAGTAAAATTACTGTATAAATATGGTAGTAGTAAAAATATATATAATTTATGTAATTTAACTAATTTTAAAGTGTTTAGACAATTATTTCGGTAATATTCCAGATGATAGTATATACAATTTAGAATTTGCTAAAAAATTATATAATGAATGTTTACAAAGAGATATTATATGTATAAGTATACATAGTAAAAAATATCCTAAAAAACTATTAGAAATATATGATCCACCATATATATTATATGTAAAAGGAAATATAAGTATACTTACAAAAAAGTATATTGCAGTAATAGGGGCAAGAAATTGTACTTGGTATGGTTCTAAAATAGCAAAAGAGATAACTAAAAAAATAATACAAAAAGGATATGGGATTATAAGTCGGGTTGGCACTTCGGGATAGATACAGTATCACATATAACAGCATTAGAGAAAAATACTCCTAATATTGGAATACTTCGGAACTGGGAATGATAAAGAAGTATTTTATCCTAAAGTAAACTTAAATATATATAATAAAATGATAAAAGGAAATGGACTTGTTATATCAGAATATCCTTATTATATTAAAGGTAGAAAACATACATTTCCAGCAAGAAATAGGATAATTGCAGGTATTTGTGAATCACTTTTTGTAATAGAAGCAAAACTTAAAAGTGGAACACTTATAACAGCAGAATTTGCATATGAGCTTCGGAAAAGATATATATGTACCATTAGCTAATATAGATATGATAGAATTTAAGGGAAGTAATAATCTTATAAAAGATGGAGCAATACCTATAACAGATTTAAATGATATAGATGAATATTTAAAATGTGTTAATTAAATTTTAGTTTACTAATGCTACTGTTTTATTATGTTTTATTGTATTTTAAGTGTAGATTTGTTAAAATTAAATGTATTAGAATATATAAGGAGAAAAACATGAAACCAATTGTAGCAATAATAGGTAGACCAAATGTTGGAAAGTCTAAACTTTTTAACTACCTTATAGGTAAACGTTTATCAATTGTAGAAGATACACCAGGTGTTACAAGAGATAGAATTGTAGCAGAAACTACATGGAATCGGAAGAGTGTTTGATTTAATAGATACAGCAGGTATAGAAGAACTTAAAAATGATGAGATACAAACACAAATGATGATTCAAACAGATACAGCTATAGAAATAGCAGATGTAGTACTTTTTTTAACAAGTTTAAAAGAAGGGGTTCAAAGAGAAGATTTAGAAATTTTAAAAAAATTAAAAAAAGCTAAAAAGAAAATGGTTTTAGCAGTTAATAAATGTGATAAACTTCGGAGAAGTAAGTCCAGATTTTTATGAATTTTATTCTTTAGATAATAATCCACTTGCAATATCTGCAGCAAATGCAACAGGACTTCGGTGATATGTTAGATGAGATAGTAAAACTTTTACCAGAAAAACATGCAGATGAAAAAGAAGATGATAGTATAAAAGTAGCACTTATTCGGAAAACCTAATGTTGGTAAATCTTCTATAATAAATAGGATTATAGGTGAAAATAGGAATATTGTAAGTAGTATTGCAGGTACAACTAGAGATGCAGTAGATACACCTATAGAAAATGAACATGGTAAATATATGTTTATAGATACTGCAGGAATAAGAAAAAAATCTAAAATTAATGAAAGAATTGAAGAATTTAGTATACTTAGATCAAAACTTGCAATAGAAAGAGCAGATATTTGTATACTTGTTATAAATGCAGAAGAAGGAGCAACAGAACAAGATACTAAAATACTTCGGAATGGCACATGACCTTCGGAAAAGGTATTATAATAATAGTAAATAAATGGGATTTAGTAGAAAAAGATAATTCTACGTTTAATAAATATCAAAAAGAAATAAAATTTAAATTTTCATATGCACCATATGCACCAATACTTTTTGTATCAGCACTTACAGGTAAGAGACTTCGGTAATATTTATGAGATTATAAATAGGGTAAAAGAAAATACATTAAGAGAACTTAAAACATCAGATATAAATAGGATAATAGAAGAAAGTGTAGCACTTTCACAACCACCTTCAGATAAAGGTAAAAAACTTAAAATATATTATGGGACACAATCTGGTATAGAACCACCAACTTTTACATTATTTGTAAATACAAAAGACTTATTTCACTTTTCATATCAAAGATATATATTAAATAATATTAGAAAAAGTGCAGATTTTGAAGGAGTTAGATTAAAGCTTAATATTAAAGAAAAGGGGGATAAGATATAATGGAATTATATATAATACTTACAACAGCAATTTTTTCTTATCTTATAGGAAATATAATGTTTGCAGTTGTTATAACAAAACTATTTAAAGGTTATGATATAAGAGAAAAAGGAAGTCGGAAATGCAGGAGCTACAAATGTTACTAGAAATTTAGGAATTGTTTTTGGAGCATTAGTGTTTATACTAGATGCATTAAAAGGAGCATTTAGTATATACTTAGCATATATAATACATAAAATAACAAATACAAGTATAAGTGTTGAATATCTTGTTACAATAGCGGCACTTAGTGTTATTATAGGACATACATATCCAATAATGTTTGGATTTAAAGGCCGGAAAAGGTGTTGCTACAATGATAGGAGTTTTATCAGTAATAAACCCTATAACACTTCGGAATATTACTTGTATATGGTATAATAGTATTTTTAATAACAAAAATAGTATCTATAGCATCAATTACATCATCAATATTATTTCCGATACTTATGTTCTTTTTAAAAGATAAAAATCTTCGGATATATAACAAGTGTAAATAATAACTCATATATATATCTAGTTTTTGCAATATTATTTACTATAATTATATTGTTTAATCATAGAAGTAATATAATAAGACTTAGAAATGGTAATGAAAATACTTTTAATAATAAAAAAGATGAAAACAAAGAAGAAACTGAAGTTAATATGAAAGATAATAAATAAGTGGGTTAATAAGATTAATGAGAATTAGAAGAAAAAAATGGGCAGAAGGTGAACTTAAGAAATCTGTTATATATATTAATAAAGATACTGAAACAAAAGGAAAATGGAAAGAGATATTTAAAGTAAATAGTGATATAAAAGAGGTGAATAAGGAAAAGGGAAATTTTGAAATACATATTGAAATTGGAATGGGAAAAGGAAAATATATATCAAGTCTTTCACATATTGAAACAAATCCTAATATATATTATGTAGGTATTGATATGATAGAAGCAATGCTTGGACTTGCAAAAAGAGAAATAGAAAATACTTTCTTAAATATTTCAAAAAAAGAAAGAGAGAGTATTATTTTAAAAAGAGATCGGTAATTATACAAATAATGATCTTAAGAAGAAAATAGAAGATATAAACAATATAGAAAATTTCAAAAATATTAGGATATTAAATGCTAATGCAGAAAATATAGAGAAATATTTTGATACTACAGATAATGTAACAAGAATATATTTGAATTTTTCAAATCCATGGCCTAAAGATAGACATAATAAAAGAAGGCTTACACATATTACAAAATTAAAAAAATACTTAGAGTTTTTAACAGGGAAAAAAGAAATATATTTTAAGACAGATGATTATATTTTTTTTGAAGATAGTAGAAATTATTTTAAAGAATTAGGGTTTATAGAAAAAGATATGACACATGATTTAAAAAATAATGATATATATCTAAAAAATGCAGGATTTCGGAAATATCGTAACAGAACATGAAGAAATGTTTACTAAAAAAGGAATTAAGATAAATGCAGGAATATATGTTTTAGAGAATAATGTTGAAAATACAAAAGAAAAATAGAAAGGATAGATAAATGGGGAAAAAAGAAGAAAAAACAAAAGTAAAAGAAAATAATAAGACTAAAAATAAAATAAAGAATAAAGAAAAATTTAATATATTAAATAAGATAAAAGAAATATTTAAAAATAATAAAATAGTATATTTAACAAATATACTTACATATATAGCACTTGGAGTTGTTATATATTTTGTTTCAAATAATATGATACAAGAAATACAACTTCCACAAGGAATAATACATATAAATAAACATATAAATATGTTTTTAGCATTAATGTCTTTAATAATTCCAATATTAGGTATATTAATGTATTTTGGAAAACAAGGAAAAAACAGAAAAAGAGAACATACATCATATAATGAAATAAGAAAAGATATAATTTATATAATAAGGAAGATATTTGGACTTTCTATGATCTTTTCAGCAATAGTATTAATAGCAATAATTTGTATATCATATATGATGTATAATAGGATAATAATGCCGCTAGAATATATATTAGGTATAATAGCAGTAATGCGGATATATAACAATGATAACAGTATTTGTATATGAGTATTTTACAAAAATATTTAAAGATGTAATGTTTGCACCAATTATAGCAGGTATCATATTATGGGCACCTATGGTATTTATATCATATATGAGAATAGGTGAAATAAAACCAACATTTGAATATTTTAACATGTTTACACTTGGATATATTCCATTAATAGCAATTTTTGTATATGTAGTATTAATAATATGTATAAAAGGTTTAATACTATCATTATATAAAAAAGAAAAAGATATAAAGAATAAAGATAAAAAAAATGATAAAACTACAAATAGTAAATCTAAATTAGAATTAAAAAATATGAATAATATATGTAAAAATATAATAAATACAATATGTAATATATATATAAAATATGTATATATAGTTAATATTGTAGTATTAACTATTATAGTTGGATTATTTACATATATTATAGATATACATATATTAGATTCTACATTGTTAGGCTATATAGATGTAACAAAGGGAAAAGTATATACAATTGATAAAAGTTTAAAAGAAGAAATTACAAATTTAAGAAATGATATTTCAGATATAACAATTAAATATAGTGTATATCCATATGCTGATGAAATATCTAAAGAAAAACAAGAAAAATTAAAAGAAAATAATAATAATTCTAATGAAAATGAGGAAGAACAACAAGATCAAACACAGAATGGAAAAGGAAACTATATAACAAATAATAGATATGATATAGAAAGTAGAATATATAATGTTATAGATATTGTCTCAAAAGAAATTTCTAAAAAGAATAAAAAAATAAAATATGAATATATTAAAGATAGTACAGATTTAAAATTACAAATACAATACACAAAAAATGGCGAAAAAAATAATTATGAAATACCATTACAAAATATAATATTCCAAGATTTAAATAGTTATAGAATATATAGTAGAGTTCAAGAAATATATACAGATTTCTTTAAAAATGTAAATCAAGATGACAATAAAAATACATATGGACTTATAGAAGAAGATGCCAATATTTTAAAAAGACAAGATTTAGCACCTGTTATAGATAATGTAGTAGAAAATGATATGTCTTTAGAAACAATAACAAATGACAATTTTAAAGATATAAGCATAAATAAATATAGAACAATAATAATACCAGCAAGAAAAGAAGATATATCTCAAGAATTATTAGATATATTAATGAAATTTAAAGAAGATGGTGGAAACTTCCTATTCTTTAAAATGCCAACACAAGAAAAGAAACCCGAATTTGAAAGATTAGATAAGCTTATTAGTGAATATGGTATACATGTTCCAAATAATAATTTAGTATTAGAACAAGATAACAACCATAGAATGTATGTATCAGATGGTAAAGAAAAATATATAGATAATACAATAATGATACCAGATACAACATCAGATACAAATATAACTAAAATGTATGATACTATAAAATCAGGACAAAGATTTGTAACTGCAACAAATGGAAACATTATAAAAGATAGTGATGAAGAATTAAAACAAAAGAAAGTAGTTATAAATGATATAGTAAGAACATCTGTAAATGCTAAAACAGTAGATAGCTATGTAAAAGAAGAAATAACAGCAGAAACAATTGAACGTCGGAGAACTTGGAAGTGCTTTACTTCGGAGCAGAGATGATAAAAGATTTAGGAAATGGTAAAAAGTCAAAAGCAATAATGTATACATCACAATTATTTGCATCAACAGTTCCAATACCAGCTCTTCGGAAATCAATCATTAGATACTCTTACATCTGTAAACTATATTATAAAAGGTTCAATATTAGAATTAAAAGACAAAGAATATGAATATAATTTTAAGAATATGGAAATAAACCTATTCTCTAAAGAAAATGAAAGTGAAAAGATAAAATTAATGAATACTGTGTTAATAGTAGTATATGTAATACTTCGGTATTAAAGGGATATCTTCATATATTCTTTCAAAAAAGTATAACAGTAAAAAATAGAATAAAAGATAATATATAGAAAAATAATAAAAATAGATATATAAAGTGTATAGTAAAAGACAGAAATTGTTTAAAATTATACACTTTAATTTTATTATATTATAAACTTAAAGATTATATTAAAATAAGTAGAAAACACAGTATATATGTTATATACTATACGTAAGATTAATAGTTAAGTTAAATATATTTAATATAAGTTTGATGAAAAAAATTATTAATCAAAATCAGGAGGAATATATGAAAGTTTTAGTTTTTAATTGTGGATCATCATCTATTAAGTTTCAATTAATAGATATGACAGATGAGACAGTACTAATGAAAGGGACATATGAAAGAGTACTTACTAAAGATTCTGTTCTTAAAATAAAATGTGGTCGGAGAAAAATATATTATAGAAAAAGCAGCATATAATCATAAAGAAGGTATTAGAGAAATATTTAAAGAATTAGTTAATAAAAAATATAATGTATTAAATTCTTTAAATGAAATTTCTGTAATAGGACATAGAATTGTACATGGTGGAGAAAATTTTACAGAAAGTGTATTAGTAGATAAAGAAGTAGAAAACGTTATAGAAGAATGTATAGAATTAAGTCCACTTCACAATCCGGGTGCACTTGCAGGTATAAAAGCATGTGAAGAACTTGCAGGAGATATACCAAATGTAACAGTTTTTGATACTGCATTTCATCAAACAATGCCAGAAATAGCATATATATATAATATACCTTATGAAATGTATGAAAAACATAGAATAAGAAAATATGGATTTCATGGAACATCACATAGATATATGAGAGATGAAATAAGAAATATTTTAGGAAAAGAAAACACAAAAAAAATTATAACATGTCATATAGGACAAGGTGCTAGTATATGTGCAATAAAAGATCGGTAAGTCTATAGATACATCAATGGGACTTACACCGCTTGATCGGGATACCTATGGGAACAAGGTCTGGAAGTATAGATCCATCAATTGTTACATATTTAGCAAAAAAAGAAAAATTAAAATTAGAAGAAGTAGAGGAATTATTAAATAAGAAATCAGGAGCATATGGTGTTTCAGGAGTATCTCCAGATTTTAGAGATATAGAAAAAGCTTATTTAGAAGGAAATAAAAGAGCAATTCTTGCACTTGAATCAAATGCATATTTAACAGCACAAAAAATAGCGGCATATATGGCAGTACTTCGGAGGTGCAGATGTAATAACATTTGCCGGAGGTGTTCGGAGAAAATGGACCTGAAACAAGAAAAAGGATTTGTAAATATTTAGAGTTTGCAGGAGTTGAATTAGACTTAGAAAAAAATGATATTAAAGGTATTCAAAAAGAGATATCTACAGATGATTCAAAAGTTAAATTATGGATAATTACTACAAATGAAGAAATAATTATTGCAAGAGATGCACAAAAGATAATTAAAAATATGGAAAGGAAAAATTAATGATTGAATTCGATTTCTCAAGATCAAAATTAAGAGAACAAAGTATAATTGAATATAGGAATGATATTATAAAATATGATAAACAATTAGAAAAAGAAGCAAAAAAAAATGATAAAATGGTAGGGTGGATGTTACTACCTGAAAATTATGATAAAGAAGAATTACAAAGAATATTAAAAGCAAAAGAAAAAATAAGAAAAGAATCAGATGTATTAATAGTAATAGGTATTGGTGGATCATATTTGGGAGCAAAAGCGGTTATAGATGCATTAATAAAGGAAAAGTCAAAAAAAGATACAGAGGTTATATTTGTAGGAAATAATATGTCTACAAGATATATTAATGATATTATTTCATATATATATGATAAAGACTTTTCTATAAATGTTATATCAAAATCTGGAACAACTACAGAACCTGCTATTGCATTTAGAATATTTAAACAACTTTTAATAGAAAAATATGGAATAGAAGAAGCAAGAACAAGAATATATGTTACAACAGATAAATTAAAAGGTGCTTTAAGAGAAATAGCAATAGAAGAAGCATATGAAACTTTTTCAATTCCTGATAATATAGGTGGAAGATATTCAGTATTAACAGCAGTTGGGCTACTTCCAATAGCTGTAAGCCGGATTAGATATTACAAAATTATTAGAAGGTGCAAGAAATGCAATGAATGAATATCTAAATGAAGAATTATTAGAAAATAACTGCTATATTTATGCAACTTTAAGATATATATTACATTCTAAATATTCTAAAAATATAGAAATATTTGGAATATATGAAGAAAATTTAAGATCATTCTTAGAATGGATAAAACAATTATTTAATGAAAGTGAAGGAAAAGAAGGAAAAGGAATATTTTCAACAAGTGCAGTATTTACAACAGACCTACATTCAATAGGACAATATATTCAAGAAGGAAGAAGAGATCTTTTTGAAACAATTATAAATATTACAGATATGAATGAAGAAGATATTGTAATGAAATTAGAAGAAACAGATGAAGATAATTTAAATTATTTAGAAAATATGACACTTGACTATATAAATAAAAAAACAATGGAAGGGGCATTAGAAGCACATTTAGAAGGTGATGTTCCATCAATATTAATAACTTTAGAAAGATTAGATGAAGAAAATATTGGATATTTAATATATTTTTTTGAAAAAGCATGTGCAATATATTGCAAGTTATTAGGAGTAAATGCATTTAATCAACCAGGGGTAGAAGCATATAAGAAAAACATGGCTAAATTATTAAATAAACCAAATAGTTAAGTCTTTAAATTTAAATTTACAAAGGAAGAGGTTAAAATGACAAAAGATAAAAAAAATAAAATAAAAAAAATCGCAATATTAACAAATGGAGGAGATGCACCAGGACTTAATGCTGTTATAAGAGCAATAGTAAAAACAGCAGAAAAACATAATATAAAATCATATGGATATATAGACCGGATTTAGAGGACTGCTTAATAATGAATATGTAGAACTTACATCAAAACAAGGTGTAGATAAATTATTATCAAGAGGTGGAACTGTTATAGGAACGTCAAATTCAACAAATCTTTTTAATTTTCCAGTTAAAAAGAAAAATGGAAAGATTGTATATGAGGATTTAAGTGATATGTGTATAGAAAATGTTAAAAAACTTGGTTTTGATTATATTTTCACATTAGGAGGAGATGGTACACAAAAATCAGCAAGGGATTTTGCAAAAAAAGGACTAAATATTATAGGAATACCAAAAACAATAGATAATGATGTTGCAGATACAGATATGACATTTCGGATTTTTAACAGCAGTAAATACTGTAACAGAGGCTATAGATAAACTTCATACAACAGGTGAATCACATAAAAGGATTATGGTTGTAGAAGTTATGGGAAGATATGCAGGATGGATTGCACTTTATTCAGCAATAGCAGGAGGTGCAGATATATGTTTAATACCAGAAATACATTATAATTTAGAAAAAGTTGCAAAAGAGATTGAACTTAAAAAGAAAAAATTTAATAAAAAATATATGATAGTTGTTGTATCAGAAGGTGCAATTGAAAAAGATGGAAGTTTAATTGTGAAGAAGGTATTAGAAGATTCTTCAGGACTTGATAATATACGACTTGGAGGAGCAGGAGATTATGTAGCAAAAAGATTAGAAGAGTTAACTAATATGCCTGCAAGAAATACAACACTTCGGATATATCCAAAGAGGTGGAAGTCCTGTAGCACAAGATAGAATATTATCTTCAATGTATGGAACAAAAGCTATGGAATATGCATTAGAAGGGAAAAATTCAATATTAGTTACATATAAAAATGGAAAAATAGGATATGTAACATTAGATGAAGTAGTTGGTAGAAATACAAAAATAGGGGCAGCATCACGGAAATACAGAAGAAAGTAATATAAAGAAAGTACAATTAGATGATGAATTATTAACAGTTGCAAGAGATTTAGGAATATGTTTTGGTGATTAAAATTAAAACTAGTATTTGCAATATAATTAAAAAAAAGATATAATACTAATTACGGATAAAAAGAGATAAAGAAAGAAGGATAAAATGTATAAAATATTAAAATCAGAAAATGAAAATGAATTAAAATTAGAATTAAATGTAACAACAGAAGAATTTAAAACAGCAGTAAAAAAAATATATAATGAAAATAAACGTCACTTTAAATTACATGGATTTAGAGCAGGTAAAGTACCATTTGAATATGTTATAAAATATTATGGCGTAGAAGTATTTTATGAAGATGCTTCAAGGGAAGTCATCGTAAATGAATTAGAAAAATTTATGGAAAATGAAAAACCTAATAATATATTACCATTAGAACCAAAAGTTGATGTAAAAGAAGTTGACTATGAAAAAGGATTAAAAGCAGAAGTTGTATACCAATTAGAACCAAAAGTTGAACTTGGAAAATACAAAGGTATAGAATTAAAAAGAGAAGAAATAAAAGTAACAGATAAAGAAGTTGAAGAACACATATTAGAAGAAGCTAAGAAAAATGCAAGAATAGAAGAAGTATCTAAAAAATCTAAAAATGGACATATATTAAATATAGATTTTGAAGGATTTACTAAAAATGAAAAAGAAGAATTAGTAGCATTCCCAGGTGGTAAAGGTGAAGGATATGATTTAAAACTTGGATCAAACACATTTATACCAGGATTTGAAGAACAATTAGTTGGAACAAAAAAAGATGAAGAAAAAGAAATATCTGTAAAATTTCCTGAAGAATACCATGCAAAAGAATTAGCAGGAAAAGATGCAATATTTAAAGTAAAAGTAAATACTGTGAAAGAAGAAATAGTTCCTAAAATAGATGAAGAACTTGCAAAAGATTTAGGATATGAAACTTTAGAAGAATTACAAAAAGAAACTAAAGAAAATTTAGAACTTGAAAAAGAAACAAAACAAAAAAGAGAATTAGAAGTACAAGCATCTGATAAACTTTTAGAAGATTCAAAGGTAGAAGTATCACATGATGAAGTACACGGTTTATTTCACCAAATGATGGAAGGATTTGCAAGACAAGGTATATCTATGGAAATGTTTGCACAAATGCTTGGAAAAACACCAGAAGAATTACATGATGAATATGAAAAAGAAATAGAAAAAAATCAAAAAATACAATATATTTTAGTTGAAATAGCAAATAAAGAAAAAATTAAAATAGACGAAAAAGAAATAGAAACAGAATTAGAAAGAAAATCAGCAGAATTTGCAGATAAACCATCTGTAGAACAATTAAAACAATATGAACCACTTGTAAAAGAAGTAACAAGAAATTTACAAGTAAAAAAAGCAATGGAATTTATACTTGCAAATGCAAAATATAAGAAATAATTAATAAAAATAAGGAGGAAATATGGAAAAAAATGCATTAATACCATATGTTATAGACAAAACACCAAATGGAGAAAGATCATATGATATTTATTCAAGACTTTTAAAAGACAGAATAATAATGCTTACAGAAGATGTAAATCACGTTACAGCAAGCTCAATAGTAGCACAATTATTATTCTTAGAATCTGAAGACCCAGACAAAGAAATATCTTTCTATATTAATAGTCCTGGAGGATCAATCACAGATGGAATGGCTATAGTAGATACAATGAGATATATAAAATGTCCTATATCAACAATATGTGTTGGTATGGCAGCAAGTATGGGGGCAGTACTTTTAGCATGTGGAGATAAAGGAAAAAGGTTTGCAACTCCAAACTCAGAAATAATGATACACCAACCATTAATATCTGGAGGTTTATCAGGACAAGCAACTGAAATAAAAATACATGCAGACCATATTTTAAGAACAAGAAGTAGATTAAATACTCTTTTAAGTGAACAAACTGGTCAAGATTTAGCAACTATAGAAAAAGATACTGAAAGAGATAACTATATGCTTGCTGAAGAAGCATTAAAATATGGACTTATAGATGGAATTTTAGATAAGAGGCACTAAACTTAATGAAAGATAAAAAAAGTAAGAATAAAGATAAAAATCAAAATGATATAGAAATAGAATATAGAATGAAACCACCAAAATGTTCTTTTTGTGGTAGATCAGCAGATAAGGTAGAAAAAATAATACAAGGTATGAATAATTCTGCCTTTATCTGTGATGAATGTATACGTGTTTGTTATAATATGATAATGGAAACAAGTAATGTACCTACATATACACCAGAAGAGTTTAATGAAAAATTAAAAAGAGATATAGAAGAAGAAAACAAAGTAAATACAAATAAAGAATTATTACCTCAAGAAATAAAAGAAAAGCTTGATGAATATGTTACAGGTCAAGAAGAAGCTAAAAAAATACTTTCAGTTGCAGTATATAATCATTATAAAAGAATTAATAATAGTAATATAGAAATGTCTGAAGAAATAAAAAATACTGAGATTCAGAAAAGTAATATACTATTATTAGGTCCAACAGGTTCAGGTAAGACTTTACTTGCACAAACTCTTGCTAAAACATTAGGAGTACCTTTTGCAATAGCAGATGCTACTACTCTTACAGAAGCAGGTTATGTTGGAGATGATGTAGAAAATATATTATCAAGATTATTACAAGCAGCCGATTTTGATGTAAAAAAAGCAGAACAAGGTATTATATATATAGATGAAATAGATAAAATTGCAAGAAAATCTGAGAATAAGTCTATAACAAGAGATGTTTCAGGTGAAGGAGTTCAACAAGCATTACTTAAAATACTTGAAGGAACAAAAGCAGGAGTTCCCCCTAAAGGTGGAAGAAAACATCCTATGCAAGAACTTATATATATAGACACAACAAATATATTATTTATATGTGGTGGTGCTTTTGATGGACTTACAGATATTATAGAAAATAGAATTTCACAAAAAACTATAGGTTTTAATTCTATAGTATTATCAAAAGAAGAAAAGAAAGTTAAAAATATATTAAAAAAAGTACAACCAGAAGATTTAGTAAGATATGGTATAATTCCCGAATTTATAGGAAGATTACCACTTATAACTACAATAGATGAACTTGATATATCAGCACTTAAAGATATATTAGTAAGACCTAAAAACTCACTTGTTAAACAATATACTAAACTTGCAAAATATGATAATATTGATTTAGAGTTTAAAGATGAGGCATTAGAAGAAATAGCAAAAAAAGCTATAGAAAGAAAGACAGGAGCAAGAGGATTAAGATCTATTATAGAAAATATAATGACAGAAATAGTATATAAGACATCTGCTAAACATATAAACGGTAAATGTATTATAACTAAAGAAGTTATAGATGGTACAGGTGAACCTGAATATATATTAAATGAAGATAATAAGGAAAATATAACAAATGGAGAGTAATATATAACTTCGCAAAATCGTTTTTTAAAAATTAAGAGATAGGATGGGAGTATCCTATTTCTTTTCTTATATTAAATAGGATTATTAATAGTATAATTATATTGTATATTATTTATGATTAGTATTATTATAATAATCACTTTAATAATTATATATAACGTAAAAATTAACTATAACAATAATTATAATTATAATTATAAAATTAAAAGTAATTAAAAATTATTAGTTGTTATTTATATTAATTATTAATTGGTAATTTTAATGTTAGATATTAAACTAATTACTATATAATTTTTATATATATTCCAATTTAATGACACTCTAGAATCGATTTTAAGACATTAAAATATTTTAATAGTATAATTTGATGTATTTAATTTAATAAAATAAATAGAATAGTATTAAATTAGAATATAATTATAATTAATATATATATACATAGTAAAAAGTATATAAATTAATGAAACTTATATTGTTATATATAATTTATAAATATTCTTTAAAATAAGTAAAAAAACGACCGACGAGAATCGATTTTAAGACGTTTAAATTTTTTGTCCATATACTTTTATGTCTAAAATATTAGTAATTTAAAGGATATAATAGATTTTTAGTTTAAATGAAATATTTTATATTAAGATGTCTAATAATATAGAAAGAAAGATAGATAATTAAGAATAAATTAATATAATTAATACTATATGTATGATATAGTGTAATGTGTGGTAGAGTATATAGTATAGAAGATACCAGGATATATATTAATATAATCATTTTATTATATATAAAATAGAACAAAACTTTCATTTTGTGAAGTTATATATTTATATGTATAGAGACCATTTGTTCTATAACTCCCTGGTCTCCTACTTCTCTTTTTATGTTATTACTTAGTATAATAATTAATTAATATTATCTTTTTTTATTTATTTAGTTTATTATTCTTTTTATTTTCATTATTTTTTTTATCTAATATTTCTATTTGTACTGTATTTACTCTATTACCTGTAAAATTAAATCCAGTTAAATTTATATTTTCATTATATATAGTTTTATAACTTTTAGTATCATTTTCTTCTGGTAAAAATCCTAATAATTCTATGAAAAGTCCACCAATTGTTTCACTAATTTCTGATTTTAAATTTAATCCGAGTTTTTCATTTATTTGATCAAGTTCCCCTCTTCCATCTATTATAAAAATATTTTCATTTTTCTTATCAAGTTTAGGTATATCTTGTTCATCATCATATTCATCATTTATATCTCCAACTATTTCTTCTATAATATCTTCTATTGTAGCTATACCAATAACTCCACCAAACTCATCTGTTACTATTGCTATATGTTTTTTAGTTTTTTGCATTTCTTTTAATAGTTTATTTATTTTTTTACTTTCAGGTACTATAAATGGTTTTCTAAGGATTTCTCTTACTTTTTCAAGTGGAAATTCTATGTCTTCCAAACTGTATTTTAATAAATCTTTTATATATAACATACCAATTACATTATCTTCTCTATCTTCATATACTGGTATTCTTGAATATCCTACAGAAACTGTTTCTTTTAATGTTTCTTTATCTAGATCGTTTATATTTATCATATATGTTTCATTTCTTGGAACCATTATTTTTGAAACAATTTCATCATCAAAGTCAAATATACTCATTATCATCTTACTATCTTCATCTTCTAAAAGTCCTTGTTTTGTTCCCATATATATATTTGCTTTAATTTCTTCTTCTGAAACTTGTTGTTCTGTTAAAGTTCTAGATATACCTAATAATTTTAATATTAGATTTGTAGTAAATGATAAGATTACTACTATTGGTCTAAATATTATATATATAAAATTTACCATAGGAATTAATGCAAGTGCTATTTTCTCTGGATTTACCATTGCTATTCTCTTAGGAATAAGCTCTCCAAATAATAGTATAAATATAGACAATAGTATTGTAATTATTATAACAGAAGTTTGAGTAGCATATGGTATTTTTAGCATATTCAAAAAGTCTGTCATATATGTTGATAAACTTGTTGCTGCAGATGCACTAGATAAGAATCCTGCAAATGTAATTGCAACTTGTATTGATGATAAGAACTTAGTTGGTTCTTTTAATAGTTTTTGGAATAATATTGCATTTTTATTACCTTTTTCAGCTAATATCTTAATTTTAGTGTTTTTTGAAGAAACAATTGCAAGCTCTGCTGCTGCAAACAGAGCATTAATTGTTGTTAATATTAATATTATTATTATTTGTGTAATTGCATTCGTGTGTTCACTCATTTTATTTTATAATCCTTCTTTTACTTAATTTTATTTTAATTTTAATCATTTAATGTAATTGCTTGTTTATATGAATTTTCCCATTTCTTAAAAAATTCTTCTTTTGTAATTTTTATATTATCACTTTCTGTTGGATCATCTACAATAATATATTTATCATTATATCCTATTACAACTACAGTTTTTTTACTTTTTAATGCTTCATATTCATTTCCGTAGTTTATCTTTCCAAACTACTGGTTTTTCTTTTTGAGTGTCATATTTCTCACCTAACCATACTATGACTGGTTTTGATGCATTTATATTATTATATAGTTCATCTTCAGACATATTACTAGAATTTGTAACCATATGATGTACTATTTTATTTATTGCATTTACTATAGGTTCTGCATATGAACCATAAGTACCATTTTCAAATGAATTTGAAGGCTTTCCTAAAAATTCTTTATATGGGTCTCCTCCATTTAAATTACCATTTGTAGAATTTGTTATTAAACCTGATCCAATGTTTAAATTACGTATAAGTTCTGTTATTGTAACTTTTTTATTTTTATATTGCATTAACATTAATGCAGATATAATTTCTGATGCTGATGGATAACCAAATTTTTGTGCATTTATATATGATATTCCGTGATATAAGTTTTGGAAGTTCATCTAATACTGTTCCTTCCTTATTTTCTATAAATCCGAACATTTCCTTCTTTAGTTCTAATCTTATACCATCCGATCCATTTCTTTTAATATTTCTATCTTATCCCATGTTACTGTATGTCCGAAGTATATCATATCTTTTATTTGGCCCTGAATATATTTGATATATTCCGTGATATATATTTAGTTATACCACTTATTTTTTCTTCAACAACTACAACATTTAATTTTTTAACAATATTTTCATCATTAACTTTTGCTGTAATTTCTGTTACTCCGTACAGCCTCTCCTTTTATAATACCATATTTATCAATTGTTGCAACTGTAGGTGTTTCACTTTTCCATGTTATATCTGTATATGTGGCATCTTCTGGAGTCACTTTTGCATATGCTATATATTTTTGACCTTTACCTATTGTTACATTTTTTTCATCTAAATCTATAGCTGTTACTCTTTTCCATTTAACATTTATAATAGATTCTTTTATTGTTTTACCATAACTATCTTTAAATGAAATTTTTGAACTTCCTTGCTTTTTTGAAAGAATAGTTGATTTATCTGTAACTTCTATTATATCCGGATTTGATGATTCTAGTGTAACTTCCTTATTTATAGCATCTTCTGGATAATATTTAAAATTATATTTATGATTTGTTCTTGCAGATATTTCTGATATATCATTTAATATGTCTATATTTTCAAGTATATTTACACTAGATACTGTAAGTTCATTACTTGTTATATACTTATTTCCTAGTTTAAATGTTGCTTTTCCTAAATTTTTACCATATGCTATATTATTTTTGATTTCAACAACATCTTTGTTTGAAATGACCCATTCAAGATCTTCTACATAAGCATCTTTAGGTTCAACTTCTATTTTTATCCCTACTCCTCTTTCTTTGTTTATTTTATCTGTAGTCATTGATATTGTTATACTTTCTATCTTTTTTGAATCAATTTTTGTTGTATCTTTTATACCTGTCCAACCTCTTATTATTAGACTTAAAAATAATATAAGTCCGAAGTATTGTCCATATAATTGTTTGGATATAATTAGGAACTTCTTTTATTTTATTATCATCATTTTTTCCAAAAATGACTTCACCAAGCTTTCTTTCTGCTTTATCTTTTCCAAATATTTTCTTTGGCCCCATTAATTTAAATTAGTCCTTTCTTTAAAATTATATATAATAATATAATATCATAAAATAATAAAACTTTCTTTAAGTTTATACAACTTTTAATTTTTTTATCATAAATTTAGAGAAATTTAAAAAACTTCTTTAATTAAAGAAGTCTTTTAAACCAAAATTTGTACTATAACATAATTATGCTTACTTATTAAAATATATTAATGTATTCATAAATATTATCTCTTTCTACGTTTAATCCTTTTCTTTGCTTGGATATATTCTCTTCTAAATATTATAGCTGGTACTATTAATACAAATGCTATTATTGCATATATTGCTACCATTCTTCTTTCTCTTTTACCTGCTTTTGGTAGTATCTTTGGTAATATCTCTTTTTCTATTATATTTTCTTTTACTCCTATTACCTCT
>ERZ773267.69-NODE-69-length-77219-cov-21.716915_pt1 | contig 77219 bp, 74 predicted proteins | sample MGYA00511959_ERZ773267 | MGnify/ENA primary metagenome ERZ773267 (study PRJEB29015, sample SAMEA2738165) | human oral metagenome | biome: human oral; feature: human-associated habitat; material: saliva | place: China | collected 2240 ...
GCACACCTAACGAGGTCTCCAAATGAACCCCGGAGCTTTTTACTGTCATACTCAAGACGTTAAATCCAACACTATTTAGTGCCGGACAATTTCGTAGATAAAAAAGGGTTTGGGACGACAGTCCCATTTGTGAGCCAATTGCGTAGGCAATTGGCGAAAAAATATCAGGGGAAAAATATTTCCCCATCTATTTTTTACGGTTTTGAAGGGTAACCGTTGTGATATTCCCGTTGGTTGTCGCATGACCACCAGTTGGGATTTCAATTTGTTCGCCATTTTCTGAGAGCCCTACCCATGTCATTGTGACACTGTCTGGCACCAGATTGTCTCCTGTATAATTTGGAACCACATACAAATCCAAATAATCATTTGGGTGCTTTTTCATCCAACTGTCCAGCTGTTGTTCGTAAAAAAGCATTCCGTCAGGATTTGTATCACTACTACCTTTCTTCTCAACACCTCGGTTGAGATAAGCAGTAGCAGTAACTAGATTTCGTGGGTCGGAATTAATTCCTGAGAATTGATAACCAACTAAGTGGGTACGGTCATTTGTTTTATCAACATTTGACCACCCAGCAGGATTCACATCAATTCGATTAGGTCGTTTAATACCGTTACTTCCCGGTTCTTGTGAATCTTTAACACGAATATGAGCGTAAGTAGCGCGTTTTAGAGAATCTAAATCACCCATGATGAAGGTGGCGCCAAATTTGACACTACCTTCTGTCGTAGATGATTTTTCAGAACCTGTTAGTGGTTGATAATCGCTAGAATTTGATTCAGAAATCGAAGAACTGGTTCCTTTAGGTGATTCCACATCGGTAGGATTATCGTCTCCCAAATTGTCGTCAGGTTTGTTGGTAATTCGCTCACTTTTGGGTAACACCCCTTTGACGGCGTCAATGAACTGCGATGGGGTGCTCGAATGGGTATAGATTGCGAAAGCGCAAGCTCCACAAAGAAGTAGTGTTGTAATCCACCCGATTAGACCTCGGATGAAACCCTTTATCAAACTGATAACAGCTAATGCTACAAGGACGAATAGGATTATAGAAATCATAACAACCTTTCTATGAAACCACGTGTGTATTCTGATTATGGACGATATTCATCGCTACTTGTATTCGGTGTTGTCGTCGATGGCCCAGTCGTGGTTTGTTGTGTGGTCGTGGTCCGAGTTGGCTGTGTGGTTTCGACTCGAGGAACTTCAATTTTAGGTTCTTCCAATATAACATCGGGTTTTAAGTCGATTCGAATCCAATCTTGACCATTTATCCTATTACCATTATACCTTATTTCAACGACTTTGTCAGTATTTTTATGGCGACCATTTACTACCCAACCATTTTTAATAACGTCTTCGACAGTTTTAACACTGGATGCCTGAACATAGATACCACTCAATTTTGTAGATAATTCTTTAAAGTTTTCATAAGACACCTTTTCATTGTACGCCTTATTATTCTTTGTGATATCATCTCTATGCTTACTGATAACCTCGATAAATTCCCGTACAGACGGGAATTCTGTCAATTGACTAGCGGCGTCTAGAAGGTGTGATAAGTCTTCGACGGATGGGTCAATCTCATAAGTATCCCCGTTGATTGTCCCATATTTTGGCAACACTTCGGTGATGAATTGATTGAACTGGTCATATCGATTGATAATTTCATTTAGGTTTGATACCATTCCCTTATCAGATTCACGACCATGAGCCAATACTTCATTTGACAATCCAACATAAACATCCTTTAGCTGACTGGAATTAGGTGCAGTATAGGCAATTTTTAATAAATCATAATACTTAGCATATAATTCCAGACGCGCTACGGACTGATATAGATGTCCGGTTGTGATGTTATATTGTGATAGGAAGTCTCGTGCAGTTTTGAGAACTTCCCCAAAATTTTCGGGGGCTTTTTGGTTATCCTCGATAGATTTCAACACACCATTAACACTGTCTGACATCTTCACGAACGCATCAGCATCAACACTTGGATAATCAGATACGTATTCTGGGTCGATATTAGCCATTTCAATGTGGGCGCGTGAACTTGACCATTGCTTAGTCCCCTCATACAAATTGATGATGGATGCTATAAACAAGATACCAGCAAATAGTGATAGGGTAATAATGACCTTATAGGTTCGACTGAATCTAGTCCAGCGACGCTCTTTTTTTTGGCGTGAGCGCTCAACGCGACCTTCTGTAATCGTCATCAATTATCCCCTTTCCCAGTGATATATTTATAAACGGAATCTGTAAGTATTCCATCATTTTCGAACTCTTCGGGTGACTGGCGATACAATTCATAACCTTGTTTGTCACGTGCTCCAATCTTAGAGAACCAGTTTAAATCGACTTTTGTCTGTGGCACTGCGTTTTTAATAGATGGGAAAATGTTCAAGTCCGGCACGAACCCACCGACGTTGGACGAAATGTCCCCAGAGTCAGTCACTGCGTAATGAGCAGATAACTCGCTACCTGAGATTTGGTTAACCGTAGATGGTTTGTCCCAGTTGGGAACGTTCTTGTCACCATTCAGGTAAAGTTGTAAATTTTTACCCAATATTTGCTGACCCTTAAAGGTATCTGGGATTTGTGGGCTTGTGTTTGGTTCATCATAACCCATCCAAACAACGACAGAATAACCACCGTTTGTGATGGATGCATACCAAACATCAGAACCACCAACACCATAAATAGCGTTGTTATTTGCACCGCTTTCAAAGGCTACTGACCCTGTCTTTCCGGCGTATCCTGCATAGGCTGGAATGTCGGCATCGAGAGCTGACCCAATACCTTGTTTCGGTACCCCTCGCAACATTTGAGATAGTACATATGCAACTGATTCGTTCATGGCTTGTTTACGTTCAGGTTCAATTGTTTTGGTTGTACCATCGACAAATGTGATAGAATCAATAAACCGAGGTTTGGTATATATACCCTTATTGTTAATGGCGTTATAAGCTGCGGCTGATTGTAGAGGTGAAATATTGAGACCGATACCGTCATTCGCTGAGTAGGATTCCTTTGTGTCCAGACCCAAGCCACTCAAGAATGTCTTCATACGCGCACTACCTAATATTTGGTCGTCAATTCTTGCCACTGGTGTATTTAGTGACCATCGCAATGATTGTTGAGCGTCAATCATTCCATATGTCGCCCCACCGAAATTACGCATGACATAAGACGTTCCAGGATATACATAGTTGCTAGAATCAAATAGCGATGCCGTATTGTATGAATCACCAAAGTATTGGAATAGTGGCCCGTAGGCGGTAAATGGTTTCATGGATGAACCAGAAGACCTGGTTGTTTGTGTAGCATGGTTCCAATCGGAATTTCCGCGACCACCCACAATACCAACAACAATCCCGTCTGTGTTCATAACTGCCACGCCAACCTCTTGGTTCCCATCTAGATAGCCAGCCGATAAAGTTCTCTCGCGAATGCCATTATAGATATCCTTATCCAAATAAGATTTGATGGATACGGTGGTTTTTGACAGGTCATATCCTAAATCACGCGCCTCATTGAGCACTTCTTGTGTATATTCACGATAGGTGTCATTGATTTCTTTTTGCGCCGTTTGATAATGATAACGTTCAGCCAACGTAGCTCTCAAATCCACACCTTGAGCGGATTCTTTCTCGGTCGTTGTGATGAGATTAGCCTTTTCCCAAATCTGCAAAATCAAATCTTTACGGTCGAGTCCGTCATCACCATTGTAAAGGTTATATGTTGTTGGTGCTTGACCTAAACCTGCGATATAGGCTAGTTGGGCAATATTTTCAGGTGTTCGTTCGACCAATTGTTCCGGAGACTTGTTGAAATAGACGCGCATGGCGGCCTTGGCACCAACTGTCCCCTCACCAAGCTCCAACTTATTGATGTAATAAGTTAGTATATCTTCCTTACTCAAATTTTGGTCCATCTGAATGGCCAAAAAGAGTTCGTGGACTTTGCGCGTAATTGTGTCGTAACCACGACCACCGTTGTAGTAGGTATTTTTAATCAACTGCTGTTCGATAGTACTACCACCACGACGACCTAATACACCTTGTAGCGTACCTTTTATTGACCAACCATAACTATTCCAAAAATTAGCGTCCTCTACTGCAACAATACCTTTGGTATACAGTTCTGGCAGTTCGTCTAATTTAGCTGGTTGTGCAACCTTCTCGGTATCGGCGTAGATGATATCGCCGTTTTTGTCGGTAATGGTTGTAACACCATACGTGTTCAGATATACCGTATCAATAGGTGGCAATGTTTTGAGTTTATTATTAATATAGAAGGCGAACCCGCTAACCCCCACCACAAAAATGAGTGATGTGACAATAATGAACCATTTTATAAATTTTTTCATTTCAATTGTTGGTTTCCTTTCTACTTATAAAATTGTTTCTATCATTATTATATCATTGTAGATATAAAAGTGTCAATGAGAAACAGAAGACCTGTAACAAAAATACTCGAAATGTGATATAATAGAATCAGAAAGAAACTATGAAGGAGGTCCTTTTATATGGACTATAAAAATCCCTTAATCATAACATTGATGGATTTGCCGTCCCAACGGTCAACAAAAAATCCGAATCAATTCATAATCAATAGTAAATCACCATGGAAAACATTCCAGAATGAAATTGCTCGAGCCGCCCAGGTATCGAATGGTTTCGATTATATTGCGGTTGGATATGGCCCAAATGGACCTGATGAAGATAATCTTCGTAGTCTTAATATTATGACAAATGAAATTTCCAAATTGGGTGACAAGTATAAGGTACCAGTTATTTCACGATATGCTAATAAAGCCTATCAACTCAATCTAAAATATGGCAAGGGTGAACGTTATATGCCGAGTAATGAAGAGGTTCTTGCTAAGTATTATCAATTCGGAAATAATGATATTTGGCAATATAATCAGTCACAAGTTTGGCAAAAACTGGCCAAAATCAATGGGTTGAACGATGGTAAGTATGGTCCAAATCACTTGAAGGCCTTGACAGACCCGAGCCGCGGATTAACCAAAGATGATGTTAAAGACTTCTTCACATTGAGAGGTAACCAACCAATTGTCCCTGCGTTGATGGGTGATGACATGATTGGTATTCCTGGAATCAATGCCAAACAGACCACTGATAATTTTTATGTCGGTGCGAAACTGGTGAGTCATGGTGCAGTTTCCTTATCTACAATTGGTAGTGGGTATGTCATACCAATGAAGAATAAAAATGGTGATATGGCCAAATTCCAAATCGGGGCAGATGTTTCAGCCTACAATCTAACGCTTAAAGCGAAGGCTGCCGATGGTGTGTCCATTCAAAACTCTGAGATTTATGATAAGGACTCGAAAATTTATAACTTTAGATTCACTGACGGCTATCCAACAATGTTGCGTGTTGAACAAGCGGATAACGATAAGGTTGTATTCGAAGACTTGTTAGGCCAATTCTCAGTTCCATTAAAGAGTGATATCAAACCGCTACTAGTTGAGCGTGGATATGACGTTCCTGATTTGATAGACACTCTCAAACCACAACCGAAATCAAAATATAACTGGCCGGCTCCTGGAAACATGGTTGGTGTGGCTGAACCGGGAAGTATAGATGTACCCAAATTAGTATCACCGAGTTGTGCTGGATTTATCCCTGTATATCCACCAGAATCACCCGAGGCTGGATATACCTTACTGGTTGTCGAGGGCGCACTCAAGGGTCACATTGTAGCCAAATATTTAGAACATACAAATACAAACCCTATATCCAATCAGATTGCAAGAGATGGTAATGGACTAATCGTAGCCCAGGTACCAGGTGTTGTTAGAAAATTTATCGAATCGACACGAGATATTTATGACACCTTTGATATTCGTGACGCGGTTGTTGCCATGGACGCCGATGGCCGTTACAACCGTAACGTGGCCCGCGGAATTGCTGATGCGGAGGAAACATTGGCGGCTAAAGGGCCTGTGCGTGTCATGTCGTGGAATCCTGAGCAAAAAGGTTTGGATGACGCACTCATAGCGTTCTCAAGACATGAGATTACACTTGATGACTTGGGTCTGACATTCGGTACTGCGAGTGAGCTATTCCCTCTGGCCCAAGCTACCCCACCAAATCCATATCGTTTGGATGGCACTCGGGCAAACAAGCTCGATTGGCAAATTGAATATGAGGACGACAAGCAAAAGAATGATGCCAAAAAAGTCGATGTCATGAATATGTCACGAGAACGCGATGAACAATTACAACATAAAGGTTCTGAAGGTGTAAGTGAATTACCAACAATATATCAAGTGTCTGATGATGATTTATCACGTATTTCTCAAAAACGTGAACAGGGTGAATTATCAGATGAGGATATCATGGCATTCATGCAATCGATTTCAGAATTGACGAAAGATTTGAAAGACCGCGTATCATCATTTGCCCAATAAAAAATGCCCCATCAATGATGGGGTTTTAATATGTCTTAAATTCAGCCTCAAAATAAGAAGCCACATCTTGAGATACGTCAGATGTATTTTGCACTGAAATCAGCTTACCGCGCACAATTCTGCGCTTGGTGGCCGATAAATCATTACATGTGACTAAGGTGATGATATTTTCACCAGTCTCATCAAGTACTTCAACAGCTGTTGGCTCTACAAGAGTAACCGATGTTATTTCATAGGTATAAACCTTCTTCAAGTCTGTAAGGTAGATTTTCATACCCGCACTAGCGCGCACGAGGGGTGCAAACAATAGTGTTTCATTATAGGCATCAGAATAGTGGCTAGCAAGTGTATAATTACCGACCCCCATTTCTTGACCGGGTTTCATTGTAGCGGCCCCTACTAACAGATTATCATCAGATACACCCTTTACAATTGGTAAATTTATATCAACATCTGGGATTGCGATTTCACCAATCATAGGCGCTTTTGATTTATTTTGTTGGGCAGCCAAAATCGTCTCTAATGAGATTGAATGTACTGCGTCATAATCATAGGTTGCATCTGAATCCTCAGCTGATTTAATTGTGTCAGGTGTTAGTGATTTCAGCTCAGACTTGGTCTGCTCACTTTGTTGTTGCATAAGGGCTTGTTTAATCGGCCGGGTAGCAATTAGCGCAATACCCACAACCAATAAAATAATTGAGATAGCATATCTAGCAATTTCAAATTTACTAACCTTTTTGACCGGTCGTTCTTTTCTATACAACATAATTATCCCTCAACAATTGTGACCATGTTTCTAATTCATAAAATTTAACGTCGGTCACCCATTTCACCGAAAGCGTATCCGTTTCTGTGATGTTAATGGGTTGCGAACCGATATTTGCGATATATACAAGCCCAACATGAACTTTACCTACATCGTTGGAATCATCGTTGACAATTCCGTATAATCCAATTTCAATAGGTTCGACGCCAATTTCTTCGAGTAATTCGCGCTTGGTGTTTTCTAGCAATAGTTGGTATCCAGATATTCCATCTACAGGATTCATATGACCACCAATACCTACGGATGATTTTCCGTGTAATCGAGCCTCACCACCACCGGATAAACGTGTATATAATAGTACCTCACCCTTGTCATTTTTGACGACAACATAGGAAATCAATTGTTTGTAGGATGGGTCTTCTTCAACATCACCTCGACGCTTAATCTCCAAATGTGACAACGCCTTTGACAATTTGGAATGAGCATGGTGGATTGGAATAGTACCGGTAAATGGTCGTGCGAATAAATCACGCGTTGGTACAACTAATACTAGTTCATCATTTTTATCCATGGATTTTATTTCCTTTCTGATTATGGTTCGGATAAGATTAATTGAGGTTTTATCCGGCCCATAAATTCATTCTTTTTCAATTCGCATTTGCAGAGGATTAATCCATCGTTACCCTCTTCGATTCGTGTTTTCAATTTGTCAGCCAATGGTATGTCGAAAGTCAATACTTCAACACCATTGATTTCAGCCTTAAATGTTTTCCAAAAATTCAAATTAAGATTGCATTTTTGAATCTCAAATGGGTCGAGAAGGAATATGAACTCTGTTTCAGCCTCAAAACCTTTACCAAAAGGTTTGAGCATATCAAAGAATTCAATAACATCCATCAAATGTTTGGCAAATTGCGTGTCAGCTTCAATATTCCAATGCAGTGTGTTGTTAGTGTCGTTACCATCGACGAAACCAAATGTCATTCGGTTCTTAGGTCGCGAATCTACCGGTTGACTCTCAGCAAGTTTTAGTACCTCTTGCACGACGGTATTGGTTGATGTGTCGAAAAGGTTTCGGAACTTATCCAAATTCTTATATCGAATTGCGTAACCAGCGGCTTGCGCGTGGCCACCACCACCGACAATGATACCTGGTGATTGAGAATCAACTTCAACTATGATGTTTGGTAATGGTGCCAATTCAGTTGAACGAGCACTACCAGAAATAATAGTTTCGGGTGTCACATTTTCCGGTATTGAGAATACAATGGTCGCCTTCTGACTACGTCCAACAAAGTGACCGGCTACCAGACCAGCAATACCATGAGGTGCACGAATATCTATAACATTCGAATAAATACCTAATTTGGTAGGGTCTACAGACTTGATGGCCTCATCTCTCAATTTGGATTTTAGTTCGTTCTGACTCATCATTTCTTTAATATTATCAGCACGAACAGAAGCATCATGGTGCAACAAACCTTTAAATGCTGTTTCTGGTGTGGCGACCACACGACGAGGTGCGTTTAAGAGTGGTGAAATATACCAACCAATTAGCTGTTCATCACGCGGTAACGGAGCTGGTTTCTTTCCGTCCTTTTTGCGCTTTTCATCTCGGTAATACTGCATCAAGGTGATAAGGTCGAATAACCCACGCAACGGAGTATCGTAACCAGGTACTCCAAGTGGTGTTAGTGGTTTTCCATCTTGGAATTGGTTTAGAATTTTAACAGACTCTTTTACCATGAAGTGATTTTCGTCTAAAATTGGCATTACGTCGGCCACGTTGGCAATTCCTGCGAATACAATCAACTTGTATATATCGTTTACCAAGTCTGGTCGATATTTATGAGCATATGCCATCATGACCTTCCATGCCACTGCGGCACCTGCATTACCCTTGAACGGATAGTTATCAGTTTGTACGTTTGGATTAACAATGACGTCGGCATTTGCCAATTCCGCAGAGCCTAAGTGATGGTCTGTGACTAAGACTTCAATACCCAATTGTTTAGCATACGCCACACCCTCATAGGCATTTGTACCATTATCGGCTGTCAGAATACATGAAATATTCGGGAAATTGCGTCTCATATCGTCGATAGCCTTGATATTTAACCCATAACCATCGACCATACTTGGTATGTAGATGCGATGGTTAATGTTAAATAAAGATAGGGCCGCCGTCAATACACATGCGGACATGATTCCGTCAGTGTCGTAATCCGTGTCTATAATGAGTAATCGATTTCTATCCTTGTCTTGTGATAGTTTGAATTCGTATAGTTTTGTGACCAATTTATCCATGTTTGTATAGAGAAATGGGTCGTGTAGGGCAGATTCTGGGGTTGCAAAAATAATATTTTCTAAATCAACTCTCCCCCATGATAGGGCGTCCAGAATCCGTTGAATGATTTTATCCTTCATTGTCACCACCTTGTTTTTGAAGTGTTTGTTTGAACTCTTCTTCAAATCCTTTTATAATATCGTTGTGACAAATTGTCAAATCACCACCTTCATTAGCGTAGCGGTTGTTCTTAGCTAGGGTAATTTTTTGGTAGACATTACGTACAAGTCCACCATTACCCCCATTTGTCACGCGACCATTCGCATCGGGGTGTGATAAATTTAACTCGACAAGTTTGGCAAACAATCCTTGAATGATGAGGGGATTGACATCTGATGCGTACTCATCCTCTGAATGTTTACGCATGAGCTCAAAAATACGAGCCATCTCCTCTGGGGAATAATCTTCGAATTCTATCCATTGGAAGCGTCGACCCAAACCTGGGTTTGATGCGATAAATTGTCGCATTTCTTTCGTATATCCAGCTGCGATGACGACTAAATTGTCACGATGGTCTTCCATATACCTAATAAGTACTGATATTGCATCATCATTAAAGGTGTTTTGGCCTTCTTTTACTGCTAATTGATAAGCCTCATCGATGAAGAGTACCCCACCCAAAGCCTGGTCTAATATTTTTCTAACGTTTTCACCGGTTTGTCCAACGTAACCTTTAATCAAGGTATCACTTGTTGCTTTGGTACATTTATTCTCTGGTATTGCACCAACTTCAAATAGCGCTTGAGCGACAATGTCTGCCACGGTAGTCTTACCGGTACCTGGGTCACCGGCAAAAATCATGTGGTTAGAAAAATCCTTCCCACCTCCTAGGTTGATAGTATTCATGAGACTGTTGATTGATTGTTTTACATTATTAAGACCAACCAACTCATGCAACTTTTCCATCGCGCTCTTGTATTCCGCGTTACTATTGACACTACTTTGAACAACCTGAAAACTAGAATCATCGATATTCCAATAATTGTTATCTGTTGTATTTTTAAATGCGATTGATGATTTTACTGCGTGATGACTGGTCTCTTGGTCTTGGCAATTAACATCTGTGACATGAAGATTTGCGTTTACAAAATAAAAACCCAGTGTATCACGTGTGGTATTTCCGACATGATAATTATCGATTACTATCTTACCAGTGCCGTATAAGTGATAACTATTATTTGTAGTGTCAGATAACGGCCCACGAGCTGGTTCTTTCTTAAGGTCCTTTTCCCGAATTACGAACGATTTGAAAATATCAGGCACACTTTCATCTAATAAAATGTGATTCAACCTAGCATCGTGCACCCTGACAAATTTTCCTATATTGGCATGATGAATATCTACATTATAAAATGTGGATGACCAAATAGAGCCTCCATTTATAGTGGCGTCACCTTTGATGGCCGAACATTCTGAGCGGTCAGAGGTTTCGATATGAGGCCCATAATATGAATAAAATATGCAGTCATCAAATGTGGCGCTAGTACCGTCTTCGGATGTGACAGTTGTCAGAATACAACGTTCGAAAACATGTTCACCCTTTCGCAAGAAAATAGTTGGGTAAAAAGCCATGACGGGACCAACAATTTTAGTACTAATATTGATGGCGGTTATTGGGGCGTCTGCGACTATTGCGTTAGCTCGCCCACCAACCATAAATTGTATATCTTCTAAAATCACGGGGCTTTGTATAGAAACACCTAACGTACCCGGCTTGATGGCCCATTTGTGACCGTTACCTTTTATGGTAACTGGTTTTTCAATGCTCACGGCCTCATCAATTGATTTATGTAAGATGATGGTGTCGTCAACAGATGCTAATTTCAAAGCCTCGTGTATTGTTTTTGTGCGGTGGATGGGATTCAATCCACCAACGTGATAAGTTGTCATAGAATTACCTTTCACAAGTTGTTGTTGAAACGGTGAATCATTTCTTTGTCAAAAGCAACCATAAAACGGTCGGTCGTAAAATAAACATCTACGAACTCTTCCAACCCTGGTATTTTTGTTGCGAAATCAGCAATCCTCCACGGTTTAACTGGTATTGGTTGTTCAGTTGTGAATACCAATGTTGTTAATCCATTTTCTCGTGTCTGTGTTACACGGTCAAATACCAAATGTTCCTTTTGGTCATCAGTCAACAAAACATCTAATTCTGTTACTGGTGTTGGCTCACCATAGCAACGAATGAGTAATTTTGTAATCATTGATTCCATTCCTTTCTAATTTAGTGTATCATAAAATAGTCAAAAAATCAACTATAGCAGGGTTCGCACCCTGCTACAATAATATATATTTCTCGGTCACTCGCTTATAAGGTATTGACCATATTCCATATAAACCAAATGTTGCGAAGTTTAAAGTGTCATGACCGAAAAAGTTGGCGACGAAAGTCATTAATCGCATGACATCATCAAATGTGCGCGGTCGCGATTCCTTATAAGCCCGGCGTAGGTTTAGTGTTTTAAGGCTAGCATGGGTCAATCCAAAATTGGCGACTTTCTGACAAACATAGACGACAATCATTGTGATGAACCATACATAAACAAGGATGTGTGATTTAATAAGAGTGACTGACATCCCCATCCCAATCAACGCGATGAATGCGTATACAAACGGTCTTAATCCACGGACTAAGTAGTACCAAAATGGTAGAATGGTCTGTTCATATATCACCCTGTCAAGGTAGAAGTCAGCTAGAATTCTACAAAATATTAGGGCTGCAATGGTCAATGCATAATCCATCAGGTTGGTTGTCTTAGCCCCGTAGTCCTTAAAGGCCCAGTCAAAGGCTAGTGAGAACATCAAAAGGAATAAAGTGATTATTAATGATATTGTCATTATAACCCGAATCAAAGATGGTATGAATATAGATTTGTGACTCTTGATGAACTGCATGGCCTCACCCTTGGCCTGTGCTATTGGTTTCCATTCTTTATCATAAATCATTAGTAACCTCCGTACGAATAAGTTCCCCATTTGCGAAGGAGCTCGTGGACGCTACCGCCGAAACGGTTGTTGATTTGATTATTAACAAAGGTTCGGTGACTCGCTGGCGTGTCCAATCCGGCATAACCATCACCTGTTTGACCGAACCCAGCGCCCTCAATTCTATGAATAACGTAGACAGCTTCTGGTGTTGTCAATTGGTTGATTTTGGCATCGATACCGTTTGCGTGATAACCAGCACCATTACTGTGACCAGGGATTGATAATAGGTCGTTAATAACTGATTGAGCTAATGCAGATGATGTCTCTATTAATAGCCCATCTGCTCCAAATTGAACACCATCGTAAGTTGCGGGTGCAGCAGGTTCTTCAACACTAGTCGAAGTTGCGGGCTCTGATGCAACGGTTGTCGTCGACGTCGTCGTTGTAGTAGTAGTCGAAACTTCCGTTGTTGTGGTGACAACTTCAGGTTGAGGATGATTGTTAACTTCTAAGATTTTCTTAGCAATCGCCCTCTGCCTGTCTTGTAATAGTTTAACGAGGTCGTCGAGTCTGTTACCTTCGGCGTTGACTTTTTCAATCGGTAGCTGATTTGTCGAATCCTGAATCGACTGGATAATTGAACGTAAATTAAATCCATCAGCATATACACTGGTCGTTGTTTGGCTACCACCAAAAATCAATAACAAAAGTATCGACAGTGTTGCAACATAATGTTTTTTCAAAAATTTCATATTACCCCCTAATTGCCAATAGCCACATAATCGATAGAACGAGTGCTACTAGGTTCCAAATCCAATTCCCCGGTATTCCGAGAAATTTTTGACCAACTTTATAAATTGGCTGGAATATGAATCGATTGCCCTTGACAACCGATGCCCCACCACCGTAATCTTTATAAGATTGCAAGGGATAAAACCAAGCAATTCCACTCGTCGAAAATGCATCTGCTACTAAATGACTAATGTAACCAATGATAAATCCAAATAGGAATGGTAAAACAATAGCGTGATTAAATTGAACACCGCCAAAATTTGACATTTCAATCCATTTGTAAATACCAATGAGAATTATTAACATCCATATAGTATGGGTGAATCCACGATGACGAATTGGTAGATTTCTGTCGATATCTGGATATGACGCACCAAATATGGCACCAATAATTAATAAGAATGCGGCGATAGTATGAACCATTGATACATTTGCCAGTGTAAAGACATCATCCACAGGAATACCGGGATTTGCTTGCCCGATATCAGGGATTAAGACGCGTGTAATGTCGGTATGCGCCACCGCATGATAAACGAGCCCTGAGGTGGCCATAGTAGCCACCCCAAACGCCCGGTGTGTTTTTCCAAGCATGATTAACCTTTCCGAGCCTCTCGCAGTTTTACTCTTACTGCGCGGTCAACGCGATTATTACGGTCGTTTTTGTCATGACCCTTTACAAAAGTCACAACAGAATTGTTTCTCTCAACCAATTCAATAACGGTTTGCCAAAGCTCTTTATATTTCTTAATTTTCCAAAGTTTGTTTAGCACATTCACAACGTATAATGAATCCGTGTAGATGTGCACTTGCTCATCTGGGAACATAGACAAGGCCATGGCAACGGCCAATAACTCGGCCTGAGCAGAATAAATCCCCTTGATAATACGAAAATCTTCCTGCACCATTTGGTCGTCATTATAGACCATCATACCGATGACGGCGTGCAAACCGTCAGCGGATGCGTCAGTGTAGATTTCAATCATTCATTCACCACTTTCTTAATTCGTTCATAGATATTACTTGGCGAATTGGCAAGTGGGTTTCCGTCTTTGTCACCAACGGTGTAGACGACCTCATGAAGGGCGCCGCTATCATCAACTTTTACGATTGACCCGTAATGGTCAATTTGCACATCAAATTTCTCAGACACTGGTGTGCGCTTTTTCACGTCTACGGTTTTAATTTTCGTACCAAAGTGAGTTGCGTTATAAATGTTGACAGCGCGTAGCATGTTAGCCTGACTCGCGTTACAGTACGCACAATCTTCGTTATAGACCACATAAGTTACTCCGGGTTCAAGATTGTCATTATCCCCTACACCTGTAGTTTCAAAAGGTGCAACCAAACCCCAGATAAATAATGTTACTGCAGTAACCATGGCTAATACAAGTGGTACTAATATTACATAGATGGCAATTCTAATTTTATTAGAGATTTCGTTTTTGGCGTCATAAACAGTTTTTAGAGTCGCCACAGCTCGCCATGCGATAACAAGAGTTACACCCATATACAAGGTGTGGGTCAACAATGCGATTGTATATGTTTGATTGACTAGGTATGGTATGATGGTTGCAATAATTAAGAAAATCAACCATTTAAAATCATTTAGTTTCTTCATCATTATTATTATGTCCTCCTGACTCATCTTCGTTGAAATTTGGATTTGGTATCAAATCTTCCGAACCATCAATGGCCACGCGAATGACGTGTGGCTCTGCATTGACAGCTTCTTCAATGAGTGTTGTATCACCTATGTAATATCGAGCAGCGTTGGCCATGAATCTCGGTAAATAAATACGGGCAAAATGCTCTTGTTTTACGGGGTCATCTGGATAAATGTGTCGAGCCATCGGTCGCACAACTTGATTGACCAATAAGTGAGCATAAACCTGGGTCAAATCATAAATTTCAAGGTCTGAAACATTTATCTGTGATAGTAAATTATCAGCTGTTTGAATAATAGTTGTGATAAGTTCTGATTTGTCAATAGTGTTGGGTTTTAGCACTTCGAGTAAATAGGCTCCACTATCATTACGGAAAATATAAAACCCGTCATTGAAGGTCCTATCAAAAGGTGTTACAACCATACCACGTTCGGTTTGAATTCGTCTGTCATCTTCGTGGGCAACGAATTGGTAACCGAGGGACGGTATAATCTCATCGAGTGATGACTCTTCAAAAGTCATAAGTTTTAATTGAAGTTCATTAAGGTTAGTTTCGATGATATTAAACTCATCATCACTTAATAGGTATGTTAGTGGTTGGATTTTCTCGTCCATAACTACCACCTTTCTAATGTTGTTCTTCCTATATTATAACATATTCACCACGAATTGCAATGCGTGACTCGGGTGAAAAAAATGTAGTCAAAAAAAAGAAAAGAGAAGAGGAATTCCTCTTCTCTTTATAATTATCCACGTTTGCGGCGGATAAGTGCGGCACCAGAACCCAGACCGACAAATCCAGCGAGGATTGTCATGAATGAATCTGCGGTACCAGTGTTTGGTAACGCTACGCGACTTTCACCGCGTGTACCATTAAAGTAGTCATTGTTAATTTCATATGCATGACTTGTAGTATCATCTTGTGATAACCAAGCATCTGCAACGTTCACATCCAATGATTTTGCCCCGATTGGTTCTACTGTATAGTCAGCGACAACAGTTGGAACGTCATATCCTTCTGTGTTGACAGTAATTGTCAATTCTGGTAGGTTTTCAACTACCGGTGCGACCATTGGAGTAGCTCCAATACCATCCGCATTTTGAGTAGTCTTGTAACCACGCAATTCAGCGTCTAGGTCAAAAGTTGGTAATTCAGTAGCAGTTGGTGCAACCATTGGAGTAGCCCCAACACCGTCAGCGTTTTGAGTAACCTTGTAACCGCGCAATTCAACATCTAAGTCAAAGGTTGGTAACTCTTTGACAGCTGGTTCTTCACCGATTGGGGCAACTATTGTAGTAGCTCCAATACCGTCTGCATTTTGAGTGGTCTTGTAACCACGCAATTCGGCGTCTAAGTCAAAGGCTGGTAACTCTTCAGCGGTTGGTGCAACTGTTGTAGTAGCCCCAATACCATCTGCATTTTGAGTGACCTTGTAACCGCGCAATTCAGCGTTCAAGTCAAAGGCTGGTTTTACTACTGGTTTAACAGTTGGTTCTTCACCGATTGGTGCGTCTGTCGTAGTAGCTCCAATACCATCTGCATTTTGAGTAACCTTGTAACCGCGCAATTCAGCGTCTAGGTCAAAGGCTGGTAACTCATTTTCAGCTGTTGGTGCGTCTGTCGTAGTAGCTCCAATACCGTCTGCATTTTGAGTAATCTTGTAACCGTTTAATTCCGCATTCAAGTTAAAGGCGGGTGACTCAACATGTTCAGCTGTCGGTGCAACTGTTGTAGTAGCTCCAATACCATCTGCATTTTGAGTAACCTTGTAACCACGTAATTCAGAGTCTAGGTCGAAAGCTGGAAGTTTGACACTATCGTCTGCGGGTTCTTCACCTGTTGGTGCAACTAATGTGGTAACTCCAATACCATCAGCATTTTGAGTAACCTTGTAGCCACGCAATTCAGTTTCTAGGTCAAAGGCTGGTAATTCAACATTTTCAGTCGTTGGTGCGTCTGTCGTAGTAGCTCCAATACCATCTGCATTCTGAGTAGTTTTATAGCCACGCAATTCAGCATCGATATCAAAGGCTGGTTTTACTACTGGTTTGACAATTTGAGCATCACCAGTTGGCGCAACTGTTGTAGTAGCTCCAATACCATCCGCATTTTGAGTAGTCTTGTAACCACGCAATTCAGCGTTCAAATCTAACTCTGGTAACGCATCGACAGTTGGTGTAACTGTTGTAGTAGCACCGATACCATCTGCATTTTGAGTGGTCTTGTAACCACGCAATTCGGCATTTATGTCAAAGGCTGGTTTTACTACAGGTTTGACAATTTGAGCGTCACCAGTTGGTGCAACTGTTGTAGTAGCTCCAATACCATCGGCGTTTTGAGTGACCTTGTAACCATGTAATTCAGCATTCAAATCAAACGCAGGTAATTGGTCAACCGTTGGCGTTTGTCGAGTGATAGCAGACACATGGTCAGACTTATCGCGATAAACAGCGAGTGATTTATCAATGTTTAGAATTTCATTGAGTCTATTCACTTCAGCCTTGGCACTACCAAGAGCGATTCTGGCAGTAGTTAGAGCAACCTTGGCGTCTGTCACGCGTTTGTCAGCTGCGCGTTTATCCTGCTCAGCCTTAGTCAATTGCGCTGTTAAATTACCAAATTTATTCTTAACACGTAGTGCCCCGTCACGTTTGTCCGTTGCAACATTAATCGCGTCTTGAAGTTTAGCGATTCGATTAGTCAAATGGTTAACGTAGTTGTTAGCACGCTCAGCGTTTACTTGAGCACGTTGAAGATTTGCCTCGGTATTGCGAGCTGTATCTTTAGCAGATGCTAGGGCAGCCGTCGCAATAGTCAAATCATCAGTGGCTTTGTTGATAGCGGTTGTACGTTGCGTTTGCGCACGTTTGGCGTCACTTAATTTATTAGTCAATTCACCTTGTTTTGCAACAAGTTGAGTACGTTCAGACTCTTGTCGACGTTTGAGTGCTTTCAAATCGTTTAGAGCAGTAACCAAGGCACTGTTGTCACCTTCTTGTTCGCGTGTGACAAAGACAAAGTGATGGTCCTCGATGAATTTCATCGGCTTACCGTAGAAAGTTGGGTGAAGGGCGTCATCCTTGAAGTTATTGATGTTACTCCAGTATTTTTTGCTCGATTCACTTTCTGTTTCGAGATAAGTTGTACCATCGGTATCTGTTGAATAGATACTGCCGGTGTGCGCATTGTTTTCAAAGGCGGCGTAACGAGACACGTTGTTACCACCAATTGTATTAGCTAAGGCAAGACCCATTTTGCCACCCATAGGGGCAAGTAAGGCACGTCGGTGACCATGGTTGGTACCTGTTACGTTTGTAAAGTCATCGTACCAGTTGAGTAACATATCATAGGCCAATGTCTCGTTGGTTACGATTCGATTGAAATTGATGTAAGCACCGTCAGAGCCAGCCGCGTCACCAAAACCAGAAATTGCATTTTCAAGTCCCTTTTCATATTTATGACCAGGAGCTGTCAAAGCTGTCTTATGGCTTAATTTATTATTACGCTGCATCTCGTTGGCACGTTGCTGTGCATAATCGAGATATGCGTCGTCCACTTGCATATTACCAGCGACACCATTCTTTTCACGTAATTCATTCAAAAGCTTAACAAAGGCATTTGACAAACCGCGGTTGTCCACTTTGTAGCGAAAGACTGGGCGTGGCTTAAATGTACGAGTTTTGTAATCGTATGGCGCCTTGCGATATTCATCAAGCGCCTTTTGGAAATCGAGCATGTCTTTAGTCGCCTCAATTTCAACGACTTTTGCACCTTGGAAAGCTACTGGTTCCATAGTTGGGTTACCAGATTTATCCTTTGGGACGTTGGTACGGTTATGTTCGTAATCCATTGGGTTCGTGTGAGATACTGCATTGCGCTCTGATGGGTTTAAATCAACCTTTTTAATCACTGGTTTGTAAGCATCCAATTCGCGTTGCTTAGCGTTGATTTTCTCACTTGTCGCAGTGATTTGTGCATTTTTAGCTGTAACCTGTGCATTTACATCGTCCAATTCAGTTTGAATCGCGTTAGTATCTGGCACAGCTACCTCATTAGCCTTCTTCAACTCAGTTTTCTTGTCGTCGACTGTCTTTTGTGCAGCCGTTACAGCCTTGCCCGCTGCCGCATCAGCTTGACGAGCCTGATTAACGGCGTCACGGGTTGTGTTAACTTCACTTTGAGCATTATTTAAATCAGTATCTAATTTTGATTTTTGCTCATTATGTTTGTTAATTACGTCTGTTTGTTCATTGATGATTTGTTCAGCATTATTGACGGTTGCCATGTTAGTTTTGATATCTTCGACGGCTTTTTCAGCTACTGATTGTTGAGCTTCTGCGGCTTGAACATTAGCGACTTTTTGTGAAATGTTGTTTTCTGCATCCACAACTGCGCCTTGAGCTTTGGTTAAGTCTTGTTCACTAACTAGCGTTTTGTTAGTATTAGTTGACGTAACTGGTTGTGGCACCTCATCAGCTTTAACCACATTAGTAATGTTTCCAACCCCCGCTGTAGTAGCCAAAATAGCAGCGCATATAGAAAATTTTTTCATTGTATTATTCATAACCTTTACCTCTTTTGTTTTTATTTTTTCATGAGTGAATTAGGGTTTCGGGACGAAGTCCCGTTAAGGGTCATTTGCGTAGGCAAATGAAATAAATTCATGATTGACGCCAAAACCCAAAAACAAACATGATATTTCTTTTTTATTTCATGAATGAATTAGGGTTTCGGGACGAAGTCCCGTTCATGTTCATTTGTGTATACAAATGAACTAATCGGATAGTCCACCACAAGAACCCCAAAACAAACATGATATTTGTTTCATGAATGAATTGGGGTTTCGGGACTGTGTCCCGTTCATGTTCATTTGTGTATGCAAATGAACGAATAGTATCGTCGTGTATAGAATGACTATAAACGGTGATAGTTATTTCATAGATGAATTAGGGTGTCGGGACGAAGTCTCGTTCGTGTTCATTTGTGTATGCAAATGAACATAGACACGGTGATACTATGTGGTGGTATCAAATTCATAGATGAAAATGGGATTCGGGCGAATAGCCCGTTTTGGACCATTTGCGTATGCAAATGGGCCTATTTTAGAGGTTTTGGTTGTGTGGCCAATGAAACGGTTGGTGATTTGCTGTTTTTACCATCGACTACCGTCAAAAGTTTGTGGTTTGGGTGATAAAATGCTCTAACACCACCACCCGTCTTACCTTGTTTGGAGATGTCTGACGTTTTGATTCGTTTTGCGGTGTTGGTGTCAAAAGTAGCAAGAAGGGTTTCTGATATCGGTGCAATGTAAATTGACGAACAACCGTCCTTATCACACTTGATAGATGTGCGTCTGGTTTTGACTTCAAATTGCGAACCGTCGACACGCTTAGCAGTGCCATCTTCGTGCACGAATACCAATTCTTGAGAGAGTAAGTCTTTATACGATGTGACGTATAAACCATCAGGTTTTCCACCTTCCATATTCCAGTCAAATGTCAGTATGCCATCTTTATCAAAAATGCACCAAGCATTTGGTTCATCAGATGGTACGTCCTCAATAATCTCGGTGGACGCGTCAAACGATACGTCATAATTGTCAGATGGTTTGAAACATTTGACACCCGAACCTGAAATTTTCTGAGTTTTGACCTTGGATAAGGGTAGCGTTTGTCCGTTAGCTGTGACTGTTGTTGCGGATTCTGGGATTGAAACATAGGTCACCAACTTCTGACTGTTCTTAATCTTTCCAGATGATACCTTTGTAGATTTTGTAGCGGTCATAAAGGCTGACATGTCCATTTTCTTAGCACTACCATCGTCGTAGATAAATAATCCCTGTTTGGTTTCTGGTAATGTTACAAAACCAACATATTCAACACCCGGTAATAGTTGGTTCAATAATACACCTCGTCCAGTGGTTGGTTGCGTGTCTGACAAATGGATATTCCAAAGAACTCCATCAGCGCCGAAAACACCCAATCGGGATTTGTTTGTTGTTCGAGTGGCCTCTGAGAATGATTTTTCCTGGATGCGAATATAATTGTACCTGTCAATATTTACAAACATTGGTGATTCTGGAACTTCAATTTTTGATGCCGTTGCAAAATCAGCGTCTATAATATCCGTTTTGCGAGGTTTGTTGCTAATCTTCTTAATAGACTCGTGATGACGAATAATTTCATTACGACGTCTCAACTCAGAGTCTAGCATGGATTGTACAAATATCAGCTCTTTCTGAAGTTTTTTACCTTCATCAACTATGGCTTGCATATCCATTTTGCTGATACGGTAAATTGGTAACGCTGCAATATCCTGCGATTGTAACTCAGTAAATCTGAACTCGGATACGGTTTTATGGTATTCACGAGGTAATCCTTTTGGCTTTTGACCTGTTTGCAAAATCGTTTCCAATTCCGGGCGACCAGACGATAACTTGGCACACGCAATTACTTCATTAATAACCTTTTGTAGTATGATGCGACCGGATAAAATTTCCATGCGCTTCAAAATACGAGCCTTTTCTTTCTCATATTTTGCAACGAGTAATTTTTGTTGATACGCGACATACTCATGTAAGTAATGTTTGAGTCCATATTGAGAGATAACGCCGTCATTCAATGCCATAAATATATATGGCATAGTGTCTTCTAATCCAGTCAGAGCGTATAATTGCATTTCTACCTGTTTAGGGTTGACACCAGCGCGTAACGAAATTTTAATATCAATACCATCTTTACCGGAGTGATTATCAACCTTTGCAATTTCTGGTATTTTTGGTGGTACCTTCTTACCCTTTGTGTTGGTAGTTTCAAGAGATGCTATAGTAATGTTTGTGATTAAATCGTCGACACTACCGGAACGTGTGAATGGGACTTCATAAACATGAAGAGCGTGCTCATTCTTATCATATCTCATACGCCCGCGAATACGAAGTCTACCCTTGCCGGTTTCGTATGTATTCAACAACTCACTCTTGTTGATGATAACACCACCGGTTGGAAAATCAGGACCTTTGAGAATACTTAACAATTCTTCCGTGGTCGATTTTGGTTTTTTCAAATATTGAATTACGGTGTCCATCAACTCACTCGTGTTATGAGTCGGTATAGAGCACGCGACTCCAACGGCAATGCCAGTTGCACCATTCATAAGTAGGACGGGGATTTGCGCCGGCAAAATGGTTGGCATTTTCTCTGTCTCGTCATAATTCCATTCATATGGTACGATATCGGGAGATAGTAATGCGCCCATTGAATCACCGATTATGGTTGTCTTACTCTCAATATATCTTTGATGGGCCGGTGGGTCGCCATAAATGGAACCGTTGTTTCCCTTTATGCTAACAAGTGGTTCTTGATTTTTCCACTCTTGGGACATATTGGCAATGGCCTCGGCAACAGCTGTGTCACCATGTGGGTGCCATTTACCGATGATATTACCTGTCAATCGTGCAACTTTCACATTTGAGCGTTTAGAGGTTGCACCAGATTCGAAATATTCATTCAGTGATAGTCGTTGTACCGGTTTTAAACCGTCCCTGATGTCGGGGATGGCTCGGTTTTTCATGACTTCCATACCGTAATCGACAAAATTACTAGCGAAAGTCACTGCTAAATTTATCTTATTAGATTGTTCTTTCACAAGTTCCCCTTTCTAATCCTGAATAAAATAGCCCCTACGGGCTGCGACGTCATTACCCATTAATTGCTTGATTACGCGATTCAACTCGTCCATACTCTCAACATAGCACTGAGACAATTTGCGAGTCTGCGGTGTCAAAATGGTCGTAATGACTTGATGAGTTTCTAATTCACCCAACCCTTTGTTGCGATGTACCTTTTTAATGGTTGTGCGGTGTTTCTCAACAAACGCTTGTTGGGATACATCATCATACATATAATATTCCTTACCATTTTTCATTTCATTAACAAACAATGGGGTTTCAAGAATATACACATGACCTCGTAAAATGAGTTCGGGTGCATATTTCGCAATAAGAGTAATGATTAAGGTGCGAATGTGCAATCCATCAACGTCCTGGTCAGTCGCGATGATGATTTTATGATATTTCAATTTGGTTATATCAAAATTTGCACCAAATCCACAACCTAGCGCCGCAAAGAAGGTTGAAATCTCCGCGTTTGCTAGCGCTTTTTCCAATGTTGATTTTTCAACGTTTAGCACCTTACCACGAAGTGGTAGTATTGCTTGGAAACTAGGGTCTCTATTGGATTTGATAGAGCCACCCGCCGAATCCCCTTCAACCAGGAATAACTCGTTTTCCTCTGGGTTTTTACCCTTGGCAGATGCTAATTTACTAGATGTGTATAATTTGGCGTCTTTCTCATCAATCTTAACATTTTCATCGACCTCTTTAGCCTTTTCCCAAAGCTCCTTAATAACGTCACTAATAACCGATTGAATGAGGGCTATTTGACGGTCAAATCCCGTTACCCCGTTTGCGAACACCGCATCGGCTACGAATTTCGTAACCTCTTCTGACACTAGTTTATCCTTTGTTTGTGGTTGGATTTCTGGGTCATCGTGCTTGAGGTCAATGATTGCGTAAAAGCGGTCTTCTACGTGCTTTCTCTTCATCAATTTATCAATCGGTGTGTTATTATTCACCTTATTGATAAGTGCGATGCGCGTCTTATTTTCATTATCAATTTCTGACTTGAACGTTTTATAATAATGGCGTAATAGTGATAAGCAACCGTTGTAAAACCCGGTTTCGTGCGTGCCACCCAATTTATTATAAGTTGTATTGGTAAATGCTAAAACCTTACCATTTCCTTTTTTGGATAGCCCCATGGCCAAATTCAACCGCATCTGAACAGTACTACCCATAACTACTTCTTCGCAATCTGCGGTAATAGTTACTGGTTTTCCGGCTAAATCATTTTTGTCATCCTCTGTCGCAATGATACGCAAATAATCAACAAGACCATCATCTGAATGATAAACAATTGTTTCATCATCGCGCTCATTGTTAAAAATGAGGGTTGACCCCGGATGCAAATATTGCATCTGATTAAAATATCGTTTTAGTGTTGGTGCTGAAATTTTTGTAACACGAAAGAAGGTGCTATCCGGCTTAAAATGGATTAACGTACCAGTACGACCTTTTTGTGGGGGTGATACAGGTAGTCCACCTTTGATTAATTTTTCAACGGGTATTCCACCGTTTTCGTAACGGTCGTGGTAAATGCCGTCTTCCTTATAAATAGTAACATCAAAAAATTCTGAAGTAAAATTGGTGGCCGCGGCACCGGTACCATTAAGACCTGCGGAAAATTGGCTACCGTTAGCCTTTCGGTTGGCGCGCATTTTACCACCTGCACCAATGCGAGTGAATGCCAATCGCTCTTCAATTTGCCCAGGGTTGGCCTTACTCTCATATGGTGAAATTCCACGGCCGTAATCTTCAACCGACATCGAATCATCTTCATGTAATGTTACGATGATGGGGTCGTTTGGGTTCTTATAATTCGTATATTCATCATAAGCGTTGTCAATAACTTCACGCACAATGGTTTCAAGTCCTAGTACACTTGTGTCACCGATATACATACCCGGTCGCTCACGCACCTTTTCTCGGTCCGAGAGTACAATAATTGTATCTGTCATTGTATTTTATCCTTTCAACGTCTAGTATATCACAAAAATACAAATAAGAAAAGGTCATGTGACCCTTTCTTATTGTTGACTTTCGAGTAATTTAACGACGTCGTCTAAGGCTTTTAACTCATCATCGGTGTCTGAACCACCAGCTTCGTGTTCAACAAAAGATGCAAATCGCAAATCAACAGCGTCGAGTCTGGCCGCCATGAGAGAACTTGCCGATGATAGTTGTTTGAATTGCTCTGAATTTTTGATGATAGCGTTAGTCAATGTAGTGACATCATTTTGCATAGTACTTAGTGTCTCAATCAGTTTCTTCATCAATTTGAGCTGATTCATACTGTCTAATTTAGTTTCGATGACACCTTGATTAGTCGCTAATGTGTCAAATACACTTTGGCGAAATTCTGTTAACGATTTTGTCATCTCCTCAGCGGTATCGTCCTCAGAAATAACCTCAATGAGTTTATTTAATTTATCATCAAACGTTTCTTGAAGCGTCGCTAATAATTGACTATTAGAATCATTATTACAACCTTCGATTCGCGATAAACTTTCTGATAAGTTTGATTCGATGGCAATTTGCTTGTTAGTTACTAACCCTAAATCATGGTGCGCTTTTTGTGTCAATTCCTCAAGTGCGTCGAGGCGTTTTGATTGCTCTTTTTGGTCATCGCGAACCGTAATAAGTGTTTTAGCAATACCTGTCACAGCTGTCAGAACACTTGACAATAAAGTCGTATCTTTGTCATTCATTATTTACCACCTCCAAATAGACGAGCGAAGAAGCTCTTTTTAGTTTTTGTTTCTGTGTTATTATGCGCTACCGGTGTAGGTTCGACAGCCTCATCAGGTAAAGTTACTACAATTTGACCAGCCTCAACGGGTTCTGGCTCTACATTTGCGTCTACAATATCGACAGATTCTGTATCCATCTGTTTGTATTTGTCACGTAGTACACCCATCAATTTCTCGACATCTGTATCGGCCATTTGATTGAACGACTCCTCGATATCCTCAGAGCTTGGCCCTGTGTATAGTGGTGAAATTTGACACACCTTATCATCGATGGTCTTTAATGTTTCACGTAATGTGCGCACAGTGTCCTGGAATGATACGGTTAAGGCATCTAGTGTATCTTGTTTAGTCGCTAACTCAGACAATGTTCTGTCAATATGTGACAATTCATTATCGGTATCGCGATGCGATTTTGCAATATCAGCTAAGAAATTATCAGCTCGGTCTACGATATTTGAGATGTTTTGCTCAATATTAGCCAAGTCAACGGTGTTTAGATGGTCGTCTAAATGTTTAGTTGCCTTATTAACAGATTCGGCTAGATTACCCATTTGAACAGTTGTGACCGCTTGCTGATGGTCTAGTTCGTCAAGCGCACTTTGTCGTGAAGTTGCTAGGGATTGGTCGATATCTTCAGCCTTGTCCAATAATTTATTCAATTGCCCAGTCACAAATGTGTATTGTCTCTCTAGGTCGTCATATTTGTCGATTAAATCTTTATGACCATCGGAAATGGATTTGGCATCAATCTTCAGTACGTCTGCGTGATAACCAGTGACTTCGTCACGCAACTGTTCAACATTATTTCGAACTTTTGATTGAATAACACCGACAACATCAATCTTTTTGTTGACTAGTCGAACTTCGTGCTGTAATTGGATGGTGTCTTTGGATAGTTGTTTCATATCACTCATACTATTACTCCCCTTTGCTGGTGCGTTGTTCGCTAATGGTTAATAGAGCATCAAGTCGTGACTCCATTAGGTTCATATGCTGAATGACTTCGTTAATCATTTGTTTATTATTATTAGCATCTTTTGTGGCAGAAGCAAATACTTCAGATAATGCGTCTAATTTATGATGTAAATTTTGAATACGTTCACGCTGGGTCGCGTCATAGTTTGCACACTCAACACTCACGCGCTCTAATGTTTGGTCAATGGCTGTCACGGCGTCAGTCAATTGTACAATTCGCTCCTGATATTGAGGGTCTAATAATACCTCTTTTAGGTTTACAAGTGATGAGGTCAAGTCAACAATGCGTTGAGTATACCCGCCATAAATCTCTCCAATACGCTTAATAATGGCGTCTTTATCGGCTGCATGAAGTGCAATAACACTATCTAATTTAGATGCAAAATCATCTTTTAATGCTTCAAGAGACCCGTCTGTGAGTTTACCCTTGTCAACTGCGTCAGTCAAGTAAAGTAGTGATTCCGCAATTAGTCGTTGATTGCTCAATACATGTGCCAACTGCTCCTTAGTGTCGACCATTTGTTCTTTGGTGTCAGTTGCGATTAATGATGTGGCGAGTGATTTTTCACCAATATCCACTAACTGCTTAGAAATCCCACTTAGGTTTTCAAGTTCTTTGCTAATCATATCACTTAAGATTGGTAGTACAACTTGTGTATCTGTTACTGATTGTTCGATTGTCATGATAATCTATACGCCCTAGGGCGCCCTTTCTATTCCGATTGAAGAGCGTCGAGTAAATCCTGTTGACTCTCTTCCTTGTTGTTGATTCGTGGCAACACTTCTTCATCAGCCGTGTTCCGAGTCACGATATGTATAATTTGTACCGGGTGTTTTTGCCCAGACCTGTGAAGTCGTTTATTGGCTTGTCGGTAAACTTCATTAAACCAAGTCAGAGAGAACCAAATGATGATATGTCCGCCATCTTGTAGGTTCAATCCGTGACCAACACTTCTGGGATTTGCAAGCATAACAGGTATTCTACCTTCATTCCATTTCTTAATGGTGTCTTTAACCGCTTTCGATGTTGTATCTAACACTACAGCGTCTGGTAAAACCTTTCTAATACGCTCCAAATCTGATACAAAATTGTAATAAACTAAAACTGGCGATGTAGAAACCTCAACCAACTCTTTCAGTTTTTGAATTTTTGCGTCATGAAATACGGTATAGGTTTCACCGTTTTCATGTGGCTCATTATCGTATATAGCACCAGTAGCTAATTGTAGTAGTTTTGATTTTAGAATGGCATTGTTGCTAATGAGTACCTCGCTACCATCCGCGTCAGCCGCCACGGCACCATGTTCGTCATTTTTCTCATTTTCTCGAAGTTGTTGGCGAACCTCAGAGTCTAAATACTTATAGACCTCTGAAGCTTTTCGATTCATTTCAACATACTCATTGGTGTAAGTAACCTCAGGAATGTCAACCAATCCACCGCCCCGCATCGATATGACGTATGGTTCGATTTTTTCATATATAGCGTCTTCTGCGCCTTTTTGTAACTTCCAAGAATAGATGACACCTGTTCTCGGATTTGTGATATCTGGTTCAAAATAATAACTGCGATATTTGAAGAAATTATCACCCAATCGATATTTCACTTGGGGGTCTACTAGTACTAATTCAGACCAAATATCTAGCAATGAGTTTGGCGCAGGTGTTCCGGTCAATCCCATGAAATAAGGTACATCATGAGTTAACCATTGTAATTTTTCAAATCGTTGAGAATCGGCTGATTTGAACATTGATAATTCGTCAACAACTACCATATCAAAAGGCCTCTCGTGACTACCACCAAAGGCACTCAAGATGTTTGATAGTTGCTCGGGATTCGTTGTGAGAATGGTTGGTCGTTTGACCTGGCGGACTTGCTCAAATAGTACATCCCGTTTCTTTTTGGTCAATCCAATATTGACTAAAACATCTATATCATACCCCCACTTCTCAACCTCTCGTGACCAGGTATCCAAAGCTACCATTTTGGGACCAACGATAAGTACGGGTTTGTTGTGGGATATTTTATTTGTGGAAAACAATTCATTTATAGTCGCTAATGTGGCTAGTGTTTTACCAAGTCCCATATCAACAAACAATGCTGAGCGTTTGGTTTTGAGCGCAAAGTCGACTAATTGTTGCTGATATGGTCTCAATTGTGCCCCGTTTGGTGTTGTCAGGCAATTAGCTACTTCAATTTTTTTGGGGAATGTCACTTCTTTGTCGCCAACAATCATAATCGGTGGGATAGTAAATGTGCGCAATAATTCAATATCGCGACGGAAGGCGGATTGGTTTGGGTAAACCATGATTATGCGTTGTTGTGTTGCAACTTTTAAAAGTTGTTCATGATTTGGCTCCCCAACTTGTTTTGTATTTGGTCGGAGTGTGGCCAATCTCTTAGAATTTGTATAAACTAAATCGTTATTTGCTAAATTTAATTTTAATGGTTCAATAGATGCTTGTTGTAGTGGTGGTCGAATGATGACAATCGTCATTTACAATCACCCCCCTTATATTGAGGATATTGTTGAGCACTCAATGGTTTATAACTCAACCTATGCTCTGGTGTATAACCATATTTTTCTAGAGCATCTTTATGTTGTTTAGTCCCATACCCTGTGTTCGTTTCGAATCCGAATTCAGGATATGTATGGGATAATTTGACCATAATTTGGTCATGTAAAAATTTTGCAACTATTGATGCACAAGCGATAGATAAGGATGTTGAGTCACCTTTTACGATGGTTTGTTGTTCCAATGGTAAGTCCAATTTTTGCCAATTATCACCGTCAATCAATAAGACATCGGGTTCGTGCGTAAAGGATTGCACCACATCAGTCATAGACTTACGAATGGCCGGATTTATTGTATATTCATCGACTTCTTTCGCCGATTTTACATCGAATCGAACTTCGATAGCCTTCTCGTATATCAACCTAACTAGTTGCTCGTGTTGGGATTTGGGAATCTGTTTTGAATCATTGATTTCAGGTAATTCAATATCACTTGGAAGGATTACACCAGCTGTCACTAAAGGGCCCGCTAAGGACCCGCGACCAACCTCATCTAACCCACATACGTATTTTCCGGGATATTGTTTTTCATAGAATAAACTCGGCATCGTCATCCCCTTTCTCAATGGGTTCTATGGTAATAACCAATTTGTAATTTTTTGTGTCAGATAATTTTGTAGATTTGAATGTTGTCGATTTAATTACGTGGTTATTATCATCTGATAATAAACCGCCGTCAACTAGCCCATCAATTAATGCCTTAATTGTTGGGTACCAATTCGGTGCGTCCATGCGTCGAGACGTTGGTGGTTGAATATCGACAGTAATAGTACATGGGTTACGTTTTGTGTAAACCGGACGCTCCCACTTCCGACTACCGGACAATTTCCTCAAAAACTGAGTCAATTGGGATTTAACACGAAAATGCATCCTATCATTGGCTGATATCATTTGATTGCCGTGTTTTAAGGTTGACGGGTTTGTCTTTCGTGTGAGCTCATATTCGAATGTGTGCATATCAATCACCGTTATTTAGATATTTAATTGACATGGCAGATACAAATCCAACATATTTAGACAACAACTCTTCATAAACTTCCGGCACTGTAATCGCATGAATATATGACAAATCCATACGATGCCAATCTTCATCGATATCTTTAGGGATTGGAATTTGTGTGACCGTTTTGACATCTTTGATGTCGCAGAATCCGTATTCGGTGATTTGTTCCCCACGTACTGATTTGGTATACGGTGTCACTGTGGCGGTGAATTCAAGCAAATCACCAGGTAGTATCATACCGGCTTTTACAAATTCTCTAGTATAGGATGTCCAAACATGGTCTGTTAACGTGTGACGCTTATATTTCTGCTTGACGTCTCGTAGCAGAATAGTAGGTTTTCCATCATAGTCACGCCCGAATCTACCAACTTCGGCTCTCACTGTAATGGTCTCACCTTCTTGCTTGCTCAAGTTTATACGTTTGGCGTCCGTTTTCGTTTGGTGAATAATTGCTTTGGTTGCAATATTGACAGTCTTGTCGAGATTTTGATTTTTGAGGACAATAAATCTGTCTGGATTTTGACGAATGCACTCGTCATATCCATATTTGACCTTTTCCAGAAAATCATCATTTTCGTATTTATCCGATGCATCACGAGCCTTACGACGTTCTTTTGCTGTTTCGAGGTCCACATCAAGATAAATAGTTTTGTCAATCGGTGCACTCTTGGTAATAGCACGTTGAAGTGTTCTGATGACATTGACATCATAACCTAACCCATAACCTTGATAGGCGATGGTCGAATCTGTGTATCTGTCTAGTAATATATAATCGTAAATCTTCAAACTCGGAATAATTACTTGTTGGACCATATCGTTTCGAGCGGCCATAAATAGAAACAAATCTGTTGTTTGATGTCGTGGCATATCTGATTTAATAACTTCTCGAAGATGTTCACCAAGAGTTGTAGTTCCAGGCTCACGCAAGACTAACACTTTAAAATTTTTAGCCTCGAGTTGATTTTTAACACCCTCAATGACGCTGGTCTTCCCGCTACCGTCAATACCTTCGAATGTAATTAATTTAGCCATTTTGTGAATCACCGTTTCCTTTCATTGGTACGAAATAATTGTATAAAATATCATCGTCGATTGCGTAGCCCAAGTGGCGTAGATAATCGACAAATGGTTTGATATCAGTATAAGACTCTGGGAATTGGTCTGTGCGAATTGTTCGTGTCACATTCAACTCATCAATACCCTTTGAATTCGAAGCTGACATTTCAAATGTATATCGTTGCGATGGTAGTAATGTTTCGACAATATGTCTCGCCTCATTACTGTCAATGTGCAAGCTAATGTGCAAGTTTCCATTTTCATCTGTAATAAATTCCGGATATGGTCTATATCTAATCACATTACAATGGTCATCGTCAGGTATACCAGCTGTGGAAATATTTGCCCAAGATTTAATCTCGTCTGGCAACTTAGAGTGAATGTTCAACTCACCGTCAACGAAATCCCAACCCTTCAAACTCAATTCAAAGGCTTCACATTCGGGTTTATATTTGGATTCGGCGTCGCTGATTGCACTGAGTGCAATTTCACGCCCGGGGATGACATGCACAATATGTGTTGTGCCGTAAGCTACGGGTACATCGTACGTATGAGTGTTGATAATTTGGTCATCCAAATATGTATTCACCATTAATGGGATATATAGTTGTTCTTGTTTAGGTTCTTTCTTTGCGATACAAATGTCAGTACCATTGAATTGTATGAATAAATCCTTCTTATAACTTGATACTAAGGAATTCATTGGATATGACAATCTAACCATAACGTTGTCGCTATCGGCCCATACCTCAGAAACACGGGGTACATATCCTAACAAGGCTGGGGATTGCTCGTCCATACCATCCATGTAAATTGGTAATTCAGAGACACCCATGTAATCTCTAAATGTCTCATAATCTTCGACATATTGGGGTTTGCAAAATAAATTTTTAAAATAATTCATAAAAATAAGTCCTTTCTATATCATTAATATATCACATATATATCATGAAGTCAACTCAAAACCACTAGAATAATTATTCTAGTGGTTTGGTGAGAGGTGGTGATTAGCGCACCACTCAATCATATCGAGTAGGTTATTATTAGGGAAAAAGTCATTTATCCCGTTTTGGTCACCATTTAAATCTTTGCGATTTGTCGATATATTTCCATCAGCGCCGTATGAAATATATGATATAGTGGCAATTCGGTCGACCAATAATGCTAAGAAAATAAGTGGCCCAATTTGGGGACCTCGGACACTATCTGTCGTAATTTCAATAATATTTGGATTGATAACCTCCAACCCAGTGATGGTTCCGTTACATTCACAAAATCCAACATTCAAACACCCGAACATTGATAAGATATTACCTAACCACCCTGGTCCGAAGTCACTCTCTGACATTTCTGACTCAGCTCTGTCTAAAAAGTGGATGAAATTGGCTGCAGCCTCTGGTGTCGAAAATACAATTCGAGTTTGTGTTGTATATGTATTCATAATATTTAAAAATTCTTTCTAAGTGCGATTGCACGAGCTCTAACTTTCTGATATAAGGGTAGGGCACACTCATAGATGAATTTATACCAGGTATTTCTCGCCTTGTCAAATTCGCCATAATATTCAATTACATCTGGGTCAAATTTGGATTTAAATCCAGATAAAGAGTCGCATAAATCACCATTAACCCCTCCCATAGATACTTCTGAAAATCCTTGATTTTTCGCATCACTCATAATGGTTGCAAACTCTAAGTATTGGCCGGAAAATTTAGAAAATTCATCAGCCATTCCAGCGTAAAGTATTTCTTTTTTATCATTATATTGAATGACGAGTGCCCCACATGCGACAAGTGGTAATTGTGATTTTGGTAATGCGTTCAACTGGTCTAATAAGGACTGACTACTTTGAATTTGCTCTGTTAATTGGTGGTATTTTTTGGGTGACCTACCGAGTTGAATACGTTCGTTGACTAGGCGATTATACAACTGACGCTCTTGTGTGATAGCGTCGTTTACGTCAATTGTTGTAAGGTATAACTGGACAATCTCGCCAAATTCATTCATGATGGATTCGAAATACTCTTTATTGCGTAATGTGATATTGTGTTTTGATTCTGTGGCGTGAATGACACGCATAAAATCATCTAGTCCATCTGTACCAACAATGTTCACTCGCATATATTTACGCACGGCATCTCGAATAAGTCGCCGCGTCTTCTTTGGAAATACAGTGGGGATTTCTCGGTCTAACGTAACCACCATATGATGACGTGGTTGAATAGTGTCGCCCAAATTAGTCGTGAACCCGTGGTGGATATATCCTTCTCGCGTGAACTGACTAATTAGTCCAATATCACTATATAGTAATGATTTGTCTCTTGCGACCCGACGCCTAATCAAAACAGGGGGGTCTATTTTCACATATTTGGCACCACCTACGCGAGTGACCAAAGAGATGTCTCGCAGAACGTCCGAAACCAAATCCGTGTCAGCATAGTCCATGACAGGTCCCCGAGGTGCATACCATAACCCGCGACGGGATAAGAATTGAACAACCGCTACAGGTTTACCATTACGACTCCACATAAATCGATGTGGAATCCAGTCTGACTTGATGCGGGCCCAAGTTGTACTCTGCATAAAATTACCATTTGGGTTGTTGTTCACGAATTCATCAAACATGTAGTCGTCGAATTCATGCATTAAAACAGTCAAATTATATCATCCTTTCTAATGTTGTGGGATAGATTTTTATCAAGTTTCTACTATTATATTACCACATTTAATTATCGTTATCAAATCAATAAAAATATGATTTTTGAGTGTGACTAATAGTTATAAAAATCAACGCGACGGTAAATGTATACCACCTTATTACGAAACGGATACGATTCAACCATGAGATAACCCGGTGGTGCTTGATTAGTATCCATCAATAAACCATCAATTGGTATTTTCATATCGTTCATCATATAACAGTTGTGATTTGATGCGTAACCAATTAGCTCGGATGGGGACATAATTTGAAACTCTCGTGCGTCTGAAACGGTAAAGTTTTCCAGTCCCAAATCTTCAAATGGTATGGACACCCCACAACGAATTAGTTTACAATTCTGTATTGGTGTTTCACCAATAATAGTTCGTCCAAATAAGATATTAGATAATTCTTCAGGTGAAAAATCACCAACTACTTTAAAAATCATTCAAAACCCCTTTTTTATAAATAAATGGTGCATAGATGCGTGCTAGTGTCACACCTAACAGAACTGATAGGTTTGTCATAGAGTAATCCAATAGATAAAAGGGTGCTTACTTCTTCGAATTGAAATGTTCGTGTTGCCATACCCTCCAATACAAATCTAATCGACCACTGATAACTGGAATAATGATAAATAATATATAAATCCTTAATAACGTCTGATATTTGTTTCATAGTTTGCCTTTCTACTATTTGTCAAAATAATTTAGTTGGCGCAAATTTGTCAACACCTGTTCGCGCAAATTAGATAGTGTATTGAAACTAGTATCCAAATCGTGCGTCTGTATGAGTGTTTTTAATTCAACCGTATCTTTTGTGACTGTTGTTACGATGGTATCAGCATCTTTATTCAAAACATCATCATGATTTACAATGGCGTCACGAATTATCTGTTTGGCTGCGGATAAATCCTTATTCAATTTAATAGTAATGACCAACGGATACACTGTTGTCGAATCCAGTAAATCATTATTGACAATAATAGACTCGTTCAACAAATAATTTGGGACAATTGCGCGCTCATTTGTGGTCAAGTGTATGACAGTGTGGCGCATATTAATCCGTTCGATGATACCAGAAATATCTTTTTCGGGTAATCGAATTCTCTGACCTATTTTAAAGGTTTCGGATGATAATAGCAGTGCACCCGCCAGTATATTTTTGAGGGTATTTTGTAATAAAAACCCCAAAACGGCGACTAAAAGCGCCGAATTGGTTAAAAATGTCTTTGCCATATCCCCCAAAATACCAAATCTGTCAATAATGGCGATAATGGTTATTGTAACGATGGAAATTCTGGCAATTTTCCGCATGATGCGGTTGGTAATATTATCATGTTTGCGAATGATACGAGAAAATATAAAATCAACCCCTATAAAAATACCAATCGCAAGGATGATAGAAATAATAAAGGAGAAATCAATCATTACCCTTACTCACATCCTTTCTATCTTACCAACCACTTGATGCGCCGCCACCATCGAATCCGCTACCACCCCAGTCACTAGACGACCATGATGAATCACTACTAGACGAACCACCTGATGACCAAGATGGGCCATGATTAGACGAACCACTCGATGACCACCAGTCATCATGATGTTTTTGTCGTTTGGTGGATAAATACTCACTGACCAATAACGCTGTCCATGTGGCATTATTTACAAAGTTATAATCATCAGGGTAAAGTTTGTCATTACCCTCGTAATCATATTTTGAGCGGCGCAATTTATCTTCTGCAATGAGTCTGTCGCGTTCTTTTTTAGCGCGCTCTTCGCGTTCTAGGTGTTCATTGTATTCTCGAATGCGCTCTGTCGTCCATGATGGGTTCATTTTGAAATGCAATTGACCCGGATATAATTTATCGCTACCGTGGTATGAATGTTGCGAACGGCTTAACCAATCATCATCACGAAACTTGGTCAAGCGCTCAACAGTCCATGTGTTGTTGTCGACGAAATCATCATCTTTTGGTGTCAATTTATCAGGGCCAACATAGTCATATTTAGAGCGTTTTCTGAATACACGATTGTCCCAGGCTTCAACTCCGGCACTAGCTAACATCGCGATGAGTTTAAAACCAATCAACACTACCGCTGAACCAAACAAAACCTGAAAGATTTTGTTTCCATAGTATTGTGTTTTTTCAGTGTATTCTTGCTCTTCTTTAATCTCTTCAGCGGTTTTTGGTCTGACAGCCTCATAAATCTCATCAATCATATAAGTTACGGCACCATCATAATCACCTTTTCGCATGTATGATTTAGAACCGTCTAAGATGTGACGAGCTTTTGAATCTGTTAACATTGTTGACAATTCATTTGATGTCTCAATTCGGAATTTTCGGTCATTGACGGCAATGGCAATCAGAGCACCTTTGTTGGTATCGGCATATCCAATCTTCCACACTCTTGCAATTTCATTGGCTCGATTCTCAACGCTATCACCATCCAACGTGTCAATGATATAGACTCCGATTTGTGTATCTGATTTAGAATTGACCTCTGCCAATTTTGTAGCGACACTATCTGATAAATAATGATTCGGGTCATAAATACCGTTTGATGGTTTATCAGGTATGTTCGACTCGGCGTAAACCGGTGAAATGATAAACATAAGGGGTAAGAATAATAGTAGTAGTAATTTTTTCAATTCTTATTACCTCCGTCATATAATTTGGTCAATTCAGAAGACGGTTTGGTCGGTTCGAAGGTAATACGGACTTCGCCGTAATCTGTCAATTTGTGCAATTCCCAACTTTGATGACCATCGATTGTAGCATGATACCCGTAGATGGGTCTGTATTCAATCTTTGTGATTTTACTATTTTGATTTGGTTCACCAATAACATCACCGATTAATATATTTCGCGTAACAGATTCATCACCTTTTTGAATTGTGACTGTTGAGGTGGTGGTTACATTTTTTATCAAACGTGTGCGATTGACATCTCGCTTAAGTATGTCGCCACCTTTTAAGGTTGGGGTTGTGTCTTCGGTATTGATTGTCACATCAGCACCGATATCGTTTGTATATATAGTCACCCACTGCGCGTCAGAGTGAGGCTTATAATATATATACGAGTTTAGTGGATTGACCAACGTCAACATAAATAGGATGCCCGATGTGAAAAAGACACCTATTAAAATAACGTTTAGTTTATTGATAATTTTACTATCAAAAGTATTAGTCACAATGAGTGCGAGTACACCACTAACAAACGAAATAATCAAAAGTAATCCCGCAACACGTGTACCGTTATCCGTAAGATAAACAATCGTGTTAAGTGTTTCGTTTATAAAATGAATAATGTAGTCTGTCATTTTACAACCTCTTCTCTAATTTGGTTGTCACTGTCATCAGTCACATCTCGCCAAACAAATAAGGCACCTAAGGCATTAGCAATATAGAAAATGTATTTTCCCACGTTTGCAAAATTGCCTTGTAAAAGCGCCTTGACCAATTGAATAATATCATAGATGAACCAAAATGACCACTGAGTGTCGATTTTAAGGGCGTTGAATGTATTAGCAACAAGTGAAAATGCAAATACGATTGTTGTCAAGCTAGACAACCATGTCACCTGACCCCCAAAACCAATAAAGTTTACAGTCGCTGAGAAAACAATAGCAACAAATGTTGTCGCTAATCCTATTACCTGTTTGCGTGGTTTACTCATTGTATTCGGTAATCCTTCGCGCGACTCACTCCATTTCTTAATGGCAATTGTATAAATGATAAAAGTTATAGGGTATGTTATAATAGCAGCTTTGTTACCAAGTATAAAGTCGATAGTACCGGATAATACAGTATTAATAATACCCAAATAATTCCCTGATTTTTTCAATTTTCCAGTAAATCGAGTGGAGAGCATTGAAATACCAACATTGATGACAGAAATTAGACCGAGTGGAATATAAGGTGTGATTGGTCCCCAGTCAACAAACTTATCGAGGCGTGTCCCCAAATATCCTGATGCAATAGCAATCCCAACGACCAGCATAACACCTAAAATATCAAAATAAATAGATGTTGCAAATTTTTTCAAATAATTTCTCATAAAAATACCTTTCTAGTTGATTTTTGAACTATTACGATTGCAATGTTCGATAAGTTCGGTAATATTCGACGCTGTCCGATACCAAGTATCCGGTGAATTATTACCATTTAGAAATTTGACAGCGGTGGCGCCAGCACTCTCCCATTCTTCTAAATTGGGGTTGAAATCATCAATAAGGATGTCATCAGTTTGTAAATTTCGCCCCAACCATTGTTGAGCTGTGTCAACTTTTGATGATTGTGTGAAAATGGCGTTTGACCCTGGTGCGAATTTGGATAACCATTGATGCTTGTCGATGGTCGACTCGCGATAATTTAATGGGGGTGAAACACGTGATAAGAATAAATAAGGTATGTTAAATTCCTGCAATAAGTGTACAAAGGCTACGATTGTAGGATTTGGTTCGCAAGTTGAAAAATAATGGGGTTGTAAAAATTTTGGATTTTCTCCGACATAGTCGTCACGAACATGTTCCGCTATGACACCATCCATATCAATAAAAATCATAAACAATTCCTTTCAATAAAAACAAAACCGTAAAAGAATAAACGGGGATGACAAAAAAATGAGGGGTGGAACCCTCATTTTTTTATTTTTGTTGATTTTCTTGAACTTGTTCGAGATAAGCATATGCAGATGCAATGACTGCTTTGGGGTCATCAATTACCATATAAGATAATAGTAAATCTTTAGCATCATCTGACAAGGTGTTGATAACACCAGCTAATAGGCGGGCGCGTTGGTCTTCATCACCAATAACTACCGCACCAGTGCCACGAAATACATTTGGGTTGTTATAGGCGAAGATGAATGTCTCATCGCCAGTTGTGGTTTGTGTTTGTTTTTCAAACTCTTTGATTAAATTTTCCATATATCTATTACACCCCTGGTGGGTGTGACCTTTCTAGTGTTGTTAATCTTTTGGGATGAATCGACCAGTCATTGGGTCAATTTTATATCTTGGATTAATTCCATCGTAAATGGCCCTGTCCAATCCAACCATCAAAGATGTTCCGGCGGTTGCTCCTAGTATCGCAGCGACAATACCGGCACCAAACCCAATAAAAATAAGGGTTAGTAAAATTGCTCTAAAACCATATCTAATGGTCTTCCATATAATAATATTCATAATTGTTCACCTTCAGTTTTTCCCACATGTGTGGTTCAGTTTCGGGTTCGAATAGCTCATACGAGTGTTTTCGTTTTCGAATGAATCCTTTCTAAAATTTTAAATTTTCAAAAGTGAAATAGGGTTCGGGAAAGTTCCCGTTTAAACCCTCATCGCGTATGCGATGAGGGTCAATTATTACGCTCCGACGTAATAATTGATTGTATGATTTCACTTGATGATTTTTGATGAGTGTTAATCATATATTCTAGGGTGTTTTTTATATATAATCGCCTAGTCTCTTTTGGTGTTTCTCCATCTATACCTGTATAATGCCTAAGGGTTGATTTGTTATTGGCAGTTGTACGAATCAAATAGACATCCATATATCTGATAAATCCTGAAACATCTAACTCAGACCGATTTTGTAGGAGTACTGCATAATCAACATTGACATCAGATAATGATAATGCCGGCAATATGAGACCATAATCATCGACTAATTTTACAATATCTTCTAAGTTCAAATTTAGCAACCCATCATTCATGGCAACGAATACCTTTGTTTTCTTTGATGATAACTTAGGCAACCCACAAATTGATATCTGCTCATTTAGAAGGTTTAATAGTAAATCAATTTTATGAGTCATAAACATTCCTTTCTGTTACTACAATTATTATAACACATATTGAAGGAAGTTGTCAACAAACCCAGAATGGTATAAAAACAATCAAAATAGCCGTCTAATTGTATAAATAACCAAAATATACACAAATAATCAATTTTGTGTCCCAATTTACACATATTCATATGCAAAATGACTGTTTTTTAATGAATTGGACAAAATTGGATTGAAAATTGGATTTTATGTTAGCGGTTGCAAACGGCTATAATAATTGATTTTTTAACAAAACCTTATTTTGAATTAAAAAAGTACAGAAAATTTTTAAATAGTTAGGGAAAAAATTTTTTTGTAATTTTTGATAATTTGATGTCCAAACAATTTTAAATTCGATGGTTTATGGATTTGAGAACGCTTTCAAGAAATCCAATTTTCAATCCAATTTTGTCCAAACTGATAATTTTGTTGTTTAATTGTCATTGGTATTTTGGAATTATTATGCGTTAACCATCAACCTTTAAATTTAAAATTTCATAGATGAAAAGGGGTTTCGGGGCGAAGCGTTTTCGGTGTATACCGAAAACCGAACGCGTAGCGTGAGCCCGTTAATACCCCCTTTGCGTATGCAAAGGGGGTATTGTCAATGGTTATATTTATTGTTTTCTTCCTATATATATACGAGTTGTTGTGTTGGTTATTTTGATTAATATGTGATATAAAATGATAATTTTTTTCTAATATTATATGATATTGTAAAAAAATGTAAAAAAAATTAATTTTAATGTTGACATATGATATCCCCTATGCTATACTAATAGTGGAAGTAGCGAATGACTTAACCTTTCCCCTACTTCTGTTGAAGTTTCACCCTGTGAAGTAATAGAATATTGGCGGGTACTCCTGACCCGTCGTTTTTTTTTGTCGTGACCTGTTGAAAGGTTAGCGATTATATGATATAATACATATACACGTACTAAATGAATCCGAACTTGGGTTCATTTTTTTACCCTAAAAAGTTCACCAGATGAACTATTGACATTTAGATGTGTTATTGGTAAACTTAAATTGTAACAAATGAAATGAGCCAATTTAGCCATCTTCTATTATTCTATCTTTAGAAAGGTATTCACATAATGAAACAAATATTGGAACTTCAACACATAAACCGTCGTCGCTATGAGCATCGTGGCTCTCAGACAGTGGCGCCTGAATTTTTGAATCTTCTGAAACAGGCTTCTGCAAAAACATGCGCAACAGAAGATTTGGCTGCGTTGTTTTCACAAGTGGTTATTGAAAATACGTCGATGGCCGCCAAAAAACCATGCACATTACGATTATCAATTGCACGTAACAATGGGAATATTTTCGTCAATCACAATAAGAAACCAATTGTCGAAGCTTATATTAATCCTTTGACAGGTCTTCTTGTTTGTGAAGATGATGTTCGTATGGATTTGGATTTTGACGGCACGCGTGACCATATTGTGTTTACACCGCATCATCAATTTCAAATGTTAGGATTTGCATTTGCAGCAAAGGCTATTCAGGATTATGTTGATGAATTGAGTGGTTTGGAAGCCAATGAGTTACAAGCGCTGGCCTTGAAACCACTCAATCAAATCATTATGGAATTGAATCAGTTTTTTGAAGATGGTACGACCCTCTACAAAAATATTGCTGAAGAATTGACGTATTTGCATACGCCGTCAGTGCCCCAGGCGAATCAATTTATGGCGTTTGCGGACGATGAAGAGCCTAAATATTTAGTAACTTCTCGCGTTCCATACCCAAACCCAATCCATCACTTGGATATGGATACTCGATTGGTCGACCGATTTTTAAATGTGTTTTTTGATGAATCGGATAAGGCTAAATTTTCTTGGTATATGGGCGCGGGCTTGCGTAATATTCGTGTCGATGACCCATCTGTGTCAAAACTATTGATGATGTCTTCGGCTCATGCCGGTTCTGGGAAATCGACTCTTGTCAGTTCATTAGTAAATACACTATTTACTAAATCATTCGGGAATATTAATAGTGATTTTGACGAGCATTTTGACCGCGATAATCGATTCTCATCAGAAGCGCTTGTGAATACTCGTATGAATGTGTATTTAGAGGCTGAGTTTGGTCGACCAACAAAAGATGGTAACAATCACGATTTTAATAATATGAAAGTATCAACCATCAAGACAATGATTACAGATGGTTGTATGAACACCGAAGAAAAATATCAAACACGCAGAAGTCGTCGTGCCTTTGGTTTGCATATGGTATTGACAAATCATCCGGCGCGTATCACTGAGGAGACAGATGCCCTGCGTCGTCGTATTTTGCCATGCCTTGTCAAAGCTACAAGTATGGAAGAAAAGGCTCGTGAATTGGGACTATTTGGACAAAAGAAATTTGAGGCATGGATTGAAGACCACGCATTAGAATTTGCAGTTTACTTTGTGCGCTATCATTTGGAACATGAGTATGACTATGCAAACCATATGTATAATTCAAAATCATTCATTCGCGAATTGAATCATTTCCGATTGGGTGGTGCAACAAATCTTGACCCTCTCGCATTGATGGGTCGTAATCGTGATAATATTTTTTCAGTATTCGAAATTGCTGAAAAGTATTATGATGTCCACTTGCAAAACTTTATCGATGCTATTGAGAGTACGGAAAAAGGTATTAATTATGGTCCGATTCGTATTTCTGGTGGAATGCTCTATTTAGATGCATCACAAAAAACTTTGCGTAAATTTGCAGACACTCCAGAAACTCTTCGTGATATTTTGGTTGAATTATATGGGGTGCCCGAAAAGAAATATCAAATGAATCGATTTACAATCCCATTTGAAGATAGTGATTTGGTAGATTTCTTAGAAACTCGCGAAGCGATTAAGTTGCATGAGCAAGAATCTGAATCACAATCAGACGCTCCAATGAACGTCGTTGATGAAAATGGTGATGATATTAAACTTGTAGAGTTGGCCGAAGATTTGAAAGTCGAGTTGTCACAATATGCTCAAAAAATTGAACAAAAACATATCGATGAGCGTGTAAAAGTGGCTAAAAAGCGTGAACCATTGTGGAAACGTCACTTGGCCAATCAAGCGATGTCGGATAATAATGGTGATTTGGTAAACGATGGGGCATTTGAGCTGAATACAAACGGTTCGTTTAAACGTCTGAATCCATTAGTCGACCCAGTTCGTAGAAATGTGGTGGAAGAAACCGTAAACCTATCAAAAGAAGATTTGCAGAGTCTTGTTGCTGATTATGAGCGCGAGATTTCTAAGGTGCGTGAATTAATGGCTAAATTCGCAAATATAGAAGGAACAAAGGAATGACCTATGTCTAATAGAATGATGACCAAATTTGGTGAACCACTATACAACATTCAACAGTTATCAGAAGTCAGTGATATGCCAATTCGCACACTAAAAGAATGGTTTGACGCTGGTGACTTGTCAAGTTTTATAACAACGTATGAGGCACCATCGGGAAGACGATATTACCGATGGGGTGCTCCCCTTCATTGGGAAGTTCCGTTATATGACCATATTTATGACTTGAGGACGGTGGTGAGTGAATGAAAATAACACAACAATATAACCCAGGAAACACACCTATATTCGGCAATGTCACTTATCGTGATGTATTTGTATATATGCTCTCGGCAGGTGTTGGTGCCCTATTATTCTTCACGCCTCTATTCAAATTTAACTGGGTAGCTATTATTGGGTATTTGGCATTGGTGTCAGTATTACTAGGGAAAACGCCGACAGGTCGCTCAATGGCTACGAATATTTATGGTATAGTCTTCCGTAGCCCGATACGAATGGTCGTGACGTCGCTTGCGACTATAAATACCTTGGGGCACGGCATTCGAAATATTGATATTGAACCCGATATGGACACTGTTGGTATTCGTATGACATCAGGAAACTACGCGCTGGTTTATGTCGTAACGTCAGGCATTACTAACTGGTCGACAATTGATGACTATCATGAGCAAGCAATGCGAATGAAACGATTGTTTAACGTATTGGAGGGTGGTGAAGGTGTCTCACTCATTGTCAAACATGATAGTGATACGGGGATGATGGCCCTCAAAAACAATTTGGATAATATTGAGGAATTCGAAGGTGATGACCTACAACGCATGAGTGACCGTCGAAAAGGGTTGTTGGTAGCTGCTGGTACATCCGATATTGGCCGAAGTGTTCAACAGTATTTGGTTCTACAAGTGAAACCGAAAAATGTAAATAGATGTGTCAAGGCTACACGAGACACTGCTCGTCTTATTCGCCCCGCGGATTATCCGATTGATATATTGTTGGCGGCAATGGGATTTGAACAAGCCCCTAAGGAGGAGGTGAATCTCTATGGCGAAGAATAAGAAGACTAAAAAAGGACGTAAACAACGTCGCGATATATCAATTGTACAAGATGTTAAAGAGCCGTTTTCATGGTCACATTTTTGGGATGAAAAAATTGTAACAAACTGGCAAGCCTTCAAGGGTTATCTCGATAAAAAAGGTATCCTCTACTTGATGATGAGTCCGTTTAGATATCCAACACGACTGAGATTGAGACTCTGGGTGATTGCGATATGTGTACTCATTGGTATCGTACCACGTGCGGCCACTTTGATTCAAGAGGCTAAAGACCAATATCGCTCGAATGAGTTTGTGTTGATTAGTAATAAAGTATTTTCATCTTCGCAATTCACTGTTACTCCGTTACTATCCTCTCACAAGGATAATGTGCACGTAATGGCGTTTAATATTTATGGTTCTGCAGATTCCGGTGTATCATCTTCTACTGGTGACTATGATGTGAGAATGACGGCCAATCGTGAAGTGTCAAAACCAGAAGAGATAACATATCGATATCAAATCGTGCCGTTCAACGCAGACCAGCGAATCTTAATTGTCGAGCTTGACTTATCTAAGACTACAAATACAGGTGGTATTTATGACTTATGGGTTAATCACAAGGATGATTTGGCAATGACTAAGCCGTTGCAAATCACAATATCTAAGCAACAAGAAGAAGGTCCGTTATATGACGGCACAGTTCACTTATCAGCCCTTTCTTCGTTGATGAGTAATTATGGCGCCAAAACAGATATCAAAAAGGCTGAAGATGCGCTCAAATCACAATTGCAAACGTATAAGCTAGAATACGACCGCCTATCTGCCATGGGTACACAAGTCGAGATAACCCCAGAACAAATGGAAGAATTTGCAAAAAAATCACTCCTATTTGATGGGTTGACTGATAATTCAACTACGGATGTTGTGACAACTGCGCCGCCAAAATTGATTGAGCCTGTGGTTGCACCAAAAACATCTGTGACAATAGACGGTAAGAAGATTACCGAGGATGAATATAAAAATTCAACATCTGAAACATTAAAGGATATCGACCCTCGTATGAAGTCGGATATTTCATCAACTATAGAAACAACCAATAAGGTGGTTAGTGCTGTAAATGCATTGAATAACGCAAGACTTAATAAATATGTTGAATTATATGGTCTCGCTCGTACATTATCAGCCCCATTCAAAACTGATGCTTATACCAAGCCCGTCACGATTGCCGAGACAACATCACCAAACCCTCGCCAATAACCGTTGCATTTGGTTGATTGTTGTGGTATAATAAAATCATAAATGAACAAGTACCAGAAAGGAATTCACATGGATTTATTAACATACGCCGTATCTCGAAAGCTATTAAATGACAACGATATGTGGCGATACATTGCAAACGGAGAGCCAATCCCCCAAACACTTGTTGAGGATGCATTCAAGGATGTGCTCGAAACGCATACAGACGTGGTCGCAGAGCGACTAACTACTGACTATGATAGTTTCGTGTCTCATCACGTACCAGTAACGTTCACAACTAACACAGATGGTGTTGATGTATCAGGAGAAATTGATGACAACGCACTTGAAATTATTAACGTAGTACATGATAAAACTGTTGACGATGTTATTCGTCAAACAGTTACATCTAGTATTCACACAATTAGTCCTGAGCGAGAATTTACCATTAGTGACATCGAAACGATGGCATCTGAACTAATGGCTCGCACGCTTGCAAATCATGAGGTTGTTCATGCGAATAAACTCGTTGTTGATATTGTTGATGATGCTCCGGGTATTTATGAGTCGGATACACAGACGCAAACGAAGGCTCATCTTGAAGACGCAATGAATCAACTCAATGAATTGGAACATCAATACAACTCGACTAGCCCTGTGAATACTAGTCAGATTGAGGACTCTAGTTTTGATATCCCAACACTTGATGACGAACCAATTCATAAAGAGGTTGTTGAAAATTTAGAAGCGCAAAATACTGATACTGGCTTGATGTCATCTGTTTGGAACTCTTTTGTTAGTGACATTCGTGAACACAAACTCGATGAACGACTAGAATTGACAACACCACTTGTTGCGGCGTTGTAATGAATTGTTAGAAAGGGACAGATTTAATCTGTGATGGATAATATGAATACTTTACAAAATCTCACCGCTATTGGGGTGAAAGAGGATGAAATTCGCAAAGGTGATGTCGTGGAATTGGATATTCTTGATATCAAGAGTGCCAAGCGTGAAAAATGGTCGGAAGTGACAAATGCCGAAGATTCGACAGATGTAATTGCGGCGTATGCCGGTGACTTGGCTACGACTTTGCGAGCCAATGATGAGTTGGAACTTGAACGTAATGAGTTATCTCAACAACTTGAACATTTAAGTAGTGAAAATGGTGAGTTGAATGAGGCCATGAAAAAGGGTCAAGTCGTTGACCAACGAATTAACGAGTTCACCAAATTGATGGATGAGATGGAATCAAATCTCAACACACTGAACAATCAGAAAAAAGTTGATGATGAAACTATGGCGAAGTTAAAGTCTGATATGGAACAATTACGTTCTAGAAATGAAGAACTTGAGCGCCAATTGGATACCGAACGCTTTGACCGCGAAGAGTATGATTCACGACTCAAAGAAGCGGAAGCGGCCCTTGGTGAAAAAGATAATACCATCGAAGAACTTAATGCTATTATCGCACAAAAAGAAGATGATTTGATGCGTTATGATGAAGAGTGGACGAAATTGGAACAAGATGTCGACACTGTCATGATGAATTTCTACAATAATGCTCGCGCTGCTGGTGTTCAATTTGAAGAAGTACCTAGTGAAGCCTAAATGTGTTTTGAATATAAAAACCTCACAATATTGTGAGGTTTTTATTATGCTTGGTCAATCCATATTTTTTCTTCGTGAACGTGGGTTTTTAACATACGAATACCCTTGTGTGTGTGGGTTACGATGGCTCTAGCAAAATCTTCACTAGTCCAATTGTCAGGTACGAATATACCTTTGTCGATGATATTAACCCCTAATTTACTTCTCAATTGTGCTAACCAGTTGTCTACAACTACTTGAGGGTGACATTCCTGAATTGCGACATCGGCACCAAATGGGTCTACAACTGATTTGTGAAGGTAGCGCGCTTTACCTTTGAGATATAATATGATTGGTCGCTCTTCAGGTTCACTTGCTAAATAATGAGCTATTTTTTGTAGAACGAGCGATTTGACGTTACGTTTGGCATCCCGCGCCCCACCTCGTTCTGAGTCTTGACTGGTTCTGTCTTTGACGATATGAGGTATGATGTTCGGTGAGACCAAAATCCTACGTTTGTCGGTACGTACAACATCTAGGTTTGTGTCCAACTCTCTCTGTGCGATTTTTGCCATAGCGTCTTCTGGTAGCGCAATAAATGGCACAATGTCATCTAGACGGCCGAGAACCGCGGTTTCAAAACGTTCGTCATCCGCTAAAGCCTTATAAATGACTTCGATATCAATATCTTCCTCTGCGTTGGCGAACTTCTTATTATGTTGATAGACTTCACTAGCTAAGTTGGTTGTAATGAAAATGATATTACCCGTGAATGATATGATTCGATTAGGGTTGTTTGCGGCCGATAATCGAGCATCGTCCAATACCTGAAGAAGTATGTTGATTGCGGGTCTTGATGACTTCTCAACCTCGTCAATTAAGATAATACCATCGGGTGCTGACCAACTCGCTTGTGCGAGGTCATTACCAAAAGATGGTGCATCTTCGGGTAGGGGATATCGAGACATGTCAAAGCGTTGTAATTTCCGGTTTAGTTGCTCGGCAACAACCTTTACAAGCTCTGTCTTACCAACCCCTGTTGAACCTGTCAATAGGATTGAAGCTCTTGGTCGTGTCGGGTCGTTAAATCCCGCAAGAATCATTTCCAATCTACCCATAATTTTGTCAACAGCAAATGATTGGTTATAAATTCTAGAATTTAGAGCATCTCGAATATCGTTAACATGGATTTTGTTGTCAATATCAATCCCATAAGCACGACGAATGACACGATTTAGAATTTGTCGGCAGATAATTTTATCACCTTCTATGGACAGCTCTTCGGGTGTTGCAAAAATACGATGCAAGTAACCAGACTCCATGTACTCCTCTTTTGTTACAGTACCTATCAAAGAGTTGAAAATATCAATAGATGCCCGTGGTTGTGAGTTGGACAATAGAATTTCTTTTGATATATCATAAATCATTTCATACATACCGGACTCAATAAATCCCTCAATACCACTTTGTTTTGCGCGGGCTTGTAAGATTTTTATGACGACGTCTTTTGGTAACTCAGATATAGTCATACGTAAAAGACGCTGGTCCAAGGCTCGGTTGGGTGCTATATGCTCATCATATTCTTCGAATGTTGTAGCTGCAACAATACGAAACCCATTATAGGCTGATTTCTCAAGTATTGGTTTTAGAGCTTCTGTTGCCGATTTTGATAGGATGGGGATGCGATGAAATTCGTCAATGAACAAAATAATAATGACGTTTTGGTCGATACAATATTGACCAACTTCGGATATTAAATTTTGTAGATTGTTAGCTAATTCTGCATCTTTATCACCATCATTGTCTTCGACAAGTCGTTCTATATTGATAGCAATTGTGAAGTAATGTTTGGATTGTTCATCGTAGGAAAATCCTTGCATGAATGCGGTCTTTCCGACACCGGGGTCCCCTAATAATATTACGTTCGCCTTTTCAGGTGTTCTTAATTGTAATCTCAATTCTCCTGTATCACGTCCAACGATTGGCGCTGATGGTATTTCCAAGGGGGTACCGGCTATCGCTAAATGCGGATAGTTAAATTTTACACGTTCAAATGTGTCAATATGTTGTTGAATTTGTGTAGGTATGTTCATAAGTACAATAAATCCTTTCTATAATTATTATATCACAAAGATTGTAACGATGCCATAGCAGACTTGACCGAGCATGTAAAATGTGATATAATAGTGATATCAAAAACAGAACAGAAAGTGTATCGATAAATGAATGAGGAACTATTAAGACAGAATATTTTGGGTAAATATGAAAATTTTGAAGACGCTCGCGATGATGCCATTTACTGTAGCCAGGCCGAGGTACTTGTTAGAATGCTAAGCGGTGATAATGTGTTCTTATCTGGTGGTGCAGGGTCTGGTAAATCGTATGTAATTGAACAATATGTCAACCTCAAACGCAAATTAAATCCTGATGTGAATATTGTAGTGACGGCGACGACTGGGTTGGCGGCTTTGAATATTCGTGGCATAACTGTTCACAGCGCTACAGGGTTGGGTATTAATAAATTGTGTTATGATGATTACTGTAAGACGGTGCCGAAAAAAACGTTAAGAACTAAAAATTCCGAATTGAGTAAAATTGATGTATTGATTATTGACGAGGTGTCGATGTTATCGGCACAAGGATTGAATTTCATAGTCGATAGATTCATAGACGCAAAAGGTAAATTGCCACAAATTATTTTGTCTGGCGATTTCAACCAACTACCGCCGGTTGCACCCCCTCAGGACATTCAGGATTATGGTGACTTGGTTTCCAAATTCTGCTATAAACAAAGAGGTTGGGATGCGATTTCTCCTGTTGTTTGTTATTTGGATAAGTCATGGCGCGCTAAAGACCAAAGATTGAAAATTATTTTGGAGAATATATCAATTGGTCAAGGTCGTAGCCCCGAAACGATAGATTTATTAAACACTATTCGAACAATTGATTCCATTGAAAAACGGTCAAGCTCTATTCTAATGACAAAAAATATTAGGGTTGACAGTTATAATTATGAATGTCAACGGCTAAATAATAATAATCCGCATGAGTATGTGTACAAGGTGGATAATAGTGTTGCTGAAGCATATGCCAAACGAATGGGAATCCCTGAAAGATTGATATTTAAAGATGGTGACCGCGTAATGATTACTCAGAATTATAACACTAATGACGGCTCTATCATGGTCTTAGATGGGGATAACCACCAATGCAATCTACCAGTTCGAAACGGAATGATTGGTACATTTGTGTTGAGGGGGAATTTACCAGCTGTTGAATACGTTCGTGAAAATCATCGTTTCACTATTATATTTAAGGAGCCGTTTGAATATGTTTGTTGGAACGCACCAACGGTTTATGATGTTCGTAGTGGTTCTTATAATATGATGGCTGAGATGGAAGCGTATAAGCCGTGCGTTTATCAATATCCTCTCAAATTGGCATATGCGATATCAGTCCACAAATCCCAAGGTCAAACATTGGATAATATTGTTGTCGATTTGACAGAATGTTGGACTGAAAATTTGGGATATGTGGCATTGTCCAGAACTAGGTCTTTGCGTGACATCACACTTCTCAAAAAAAATGGTCGCCTTGGTAGTCCAAAAGCGCTTTTAGTGTCAGATGAGTCTCTCAAAATTAAGGAAGAAATTTTAGAGGCGTCTTTACAAAATCGATTAGAAGTCGAAGAATGGAATGAGCGAATATGTGACATAATCAATCGATAACGCAGGTCAACCCTGCGTTATTTGATGCCCATAGCCTTTACTAATCTGGTTATTTGTGATATACTAAATAAGTAGAATAGAACTTCATGCATGAATGAAGGTATTCGGAAAGGAGAATTCGTGTCTAAAGTACCAAAATCAGGCAAACGAGTGCCCAAAACAGGTAAAAAAGGCGGAAAGAAAATCGCCAAAAAGAAACCAATGAAGAAGAAAAAACCGGTTTCAGGGAAATCCAAAAAACGAGTGAAACTGTCAGTTCCGACAAACAATAGACAAAAATTAGTGGACTTAAAATTGATGCGCCCACAATCATATATTTCTGAGACCAAAGCGACATTGACAGAAATTAAAAGTATGAGACATGTTGGTGGTAGACAATATGAGATTGACCCTAATACGCATTGTGTGTCAACTATTTTAAAACTGGTGTTGAAAGTTCATCAAACAAATGAACTATCAGAAGCATGGTCATTGGCTCTGTGGAATATAAACCAAAAAGGTATTTTACCTGATGGGGCGTCTGTTACTTTTGTTCGCTCATTCGAGCGCAGGGATGACGAGGCCACAAAGAAACAAATTACACGACGCAGACGAATGGCGGTGTTATCATCAGATTCGGCTGAAAATAGTAGTAAACGCTCGGCTTCTGTTAATCATGACTTGGGGTTGTTGCGCGCGATTAACCAGGGGGATTCTGTTGTTGGATTTTCCGCAGAGGTAGTCGTATCAGCACCTGATGAACCCACACTCGAAAAAGCTGTGTCATCAGTCGCTGACTATTTGGCGGCTAATGATGAAACTCGCGGTATGCATTATGCCATGGATGTTAATCATCTATCCCAACCATTGATTGTATATGGTCCAAATAGACAGGCGGGTAATAAAGATGTGATGTATGATATGACATCTTTTGACGCCGGTCAATCGGCCCTATTTGTTGATTCGGGCGGTGATAGAACAATCGGTTCTGAATATGTTGGCGTATCGGTTGGTAAATTAATTCGTTCGCATGCGGCCTATAATTTCCAAAATCACCGTGGCTTTTTCGTAGGGAACGATACTAGAAATGAAACACAAACCATACCTCGAACAATAAAAGAGCCTAGTCAAATCTATCTATCAAAGGTTACATCTAGGGCCTACTTATTGCGTAACCAGTCAGTGACACATATAGTTTGTGACCATGTTGCAAATGTTGACCATTTGATGAATTTCGATTTGAATCCTGAGAATAAAATACGCGTCGATGCGTCTAAAGGATTACTCAATCTAATTGAGCCAATAGAGACACAAGATGTAATTAAAAACCCTGACCGTATTTTATCACATTTTCCTAGTCATATTAACAATATTATCGCACTTTTGGGTCAGTTTCGTGAGGGTAAACAAGTCTCAACGACTGATAAATTCTCAGATATTGCGCGAGACGTACTGATATCATTCTTCGTAGCTCAGAAGTATTGGCGATATGATGCAGAACATAATCTGGATGAATTGCGCTTTTATGGTCAACACGACCAATATAAAGTCTTGGCTGACTTTGGTGCCTACGTCACACAACGAGTAAAAGTCAATCGTGACCAGCGATTAGAGGATGCGTTATCAGAATTGGATATGATTGTCAACCGAACAATCCTACCAACAATACCGTCATTGAATACGAAAACAGATGATTGCATCGATACACTTGTGAATACAAAGTATCGAGTTGTTGATTTGACTGGTATGGGTCAGGGTGTATTGACCGCGGTGGACAATCCGTCTATGAACGTAATGGCAATTGCCTATCTAAATGTTATTCTACCAGCGTTGAAAAATGGTGACCTTGTTGTCTTTCACGGGTTAAGCCGACTCACGAAGATTGCACAGCTTGTACAGGATATTTTATCATCGTCTGGTTATAATATTGATGTTTATTTCACTGAGAGTAATCAAAATATGGCTGTAAAAGCTCTTGATGTGTTGGATACAGACTTGGATTTTGCCATGGTAGATTTGTATGATAACCGACTTGATAAAATAAATGACCGGTTGGGTATGGATGCGGGTTGGACGCAAGACCTTGTCAAGAGTAAGGCATCTTATTTTGTACGTACGCAAACCAGTATGGATTACATTTATCTCGATGATATACTATAAGGGGGAAATATGAAATTTAAAATATCGAAAAAATTCGCTCTTTATGGAATCTTATTTGCCCTGACAGCTGCGTTTGCGGGTGGTGCGGATGCGGACGGATATGAAAATCTTCTACATCCGTCCATTATCCCAACGGCTTATCAGGATGCTCAATATTCCGTCAATAAGAGTCAAAAGGCTGCGAGTGATGCCAAGAAAACCGCTAGTGAAAGTGATAGTGGTGGTGATGCTAAAAAGAGTGCCGCAGATGCCGCTAAAAGCGCTGAGGAATCAAAGGCCAACCTAGCAGACAACGTCAGGGTCATCATGAACTCAGGTAACTTTGGTTCGACGGGGCTATTCTTTGGCCCGACGTCGGGTAACTCAAAGGTTGATGCCTATGGAGCCCTAACATCAACACCGGGGCTTGACCGTACAGGTATTGAGAACTTCGCGGCAAACACCGGGCAGGCTGATAAGGTTCATGCCTACCATGCCTTTGGTCTCGCAATGACCCATCTGAAAGATAGCGCTCGAAAAACCAGTGGCGAATCTATTGGTGTTGATGCGGCGGCGGGCGGAATCATTGCCCTTGCCAAATCTTTTTCCATGTTTGGATTGAAATTACTAAAAGCATTTAATCCATTTCCGGTTATTGCATCATTCTATGACTCATCGTTCTTGAATAATGCAAACTACACAACCGATGGAAGTAGTGAAAAGAATGAGCTCATCAACCTTATCAACTCCAATGATATGTTATCGGGGGTTATTCATTTGTTTGGCGACCCTGTAACTGTTGGTCCAGTGACAACATCGTTTGCGTATATGATAACGGCAACAATTGTCTTCACTATGTTCGGTTATGGTGCGTTCACAAAATTATGGAATGGTCAACGAATGAGTATAACCTTCCGTAAAGCCTTTGTTAAGATATTGATTGCGTCTGTAGCGATACCATTAGTTTCCGTTTATGGGTCTAGGGGTTTGTCATGGACCATTGACACACTCGACCAAGAAAATGAAACCAAAGAACAAACAATTTTGAGAAATAACTTGAATATCTACAATTGGTATAAAAACGCATCGTTTGGTCTACCTCCTGGTACAACACTGACGGTTCGAAACGGTTATTTCGTGTTCACACCGGAAACAGTCGAAGCGATTAATAAATGGTCAGCCACAAACCGTTCATCGTCTAGTAGCTCACTTATTGTGGATGATTATACAAACCCATTTGATGGTACTGGTGTTATTAAAACTCGTAAGCCATCTAAACCGGCTAGTGCTACCGATTTAAGTGACAGCGCCATTGCAAATGGTATTGTATCGGCAGCGAGAACGAATAAGAATACAACTAAGGTATCATTTGCCCCGTCTTATAGTTCGGGGATTGTGTCATCATCTTCTAGTGGCACCGGTGGTACTCCATGGGATGTGTCTGATATCGTGTCATACGCCGAAGCCCTTGGTTCTAACAAGAAATATGACGGGAAAGATAAGTCAGTTGCGGAAAACCCATACATCACAAATGCAGGTCTCGTGGCTACACAAGGTGGTAATGACTTGAGTTACACATTCACTCAGTCTGGTAACCAATATGGTATTAGCCCGTTAGCGGCATTTAACTTAATGAGTACAGACTTTAATGATTCAGGTTTTGTCGTGCGTACTAATACTAGCGACATTACTACACCGACAATTGCACCCTATGTAATAACCGATGCGAGCCAACAATCTAAGGCTCCCGGCATAGTTAAAATTGTAGTTATGTTCACAATTATGATGTCGGGTATAAAGGCATTGATGACGATTATTTCTTCATCATTTGGTGCATTGTTTAGAGGGGGTGCCGGAGCAGCTCTTGGTTCTGCAGCTGGTGCTGGTAATCTAGTTGGCGGTGCGGTTGCCCTAACACTTGGCGTACTTGGTTTATCTGTCATTATGACAATTGCTGTTGGTATGATGGATATGCTTTACACATTTATCGCAAAAGTTCTATTCTCATGGGATGTTCTCAGCGCGATTCAAGATGTATCTAAAGAAGTTGGTGAGTCACTATTTGGTTGGATTGCTAAGATACCGATTATTGGTGATTTGTTAGCCGGTATCATTACGAGCTTGACAGCAGCTGTCATGGGTATTGTTACTATGTTGATGATGCCTCAATTGGTCAAGACACCAACAATCGCTTATGGTGAGTTCGTCGCTGGTATACCGAGCGCTATTTCTGAACGATTTGCAACTTGGGAACGTGTGTTTACTGGTGATTATCACTCTGGTTCCGGTGGTTCCATTCTTGGTGGCGGCTCTAGAGTTGGCGGCGGTGGTCGAGGTTCGTCAGGCGGTGGCTCGGAGCTCGAAAAGATGAAGGCTCGAGAAGCGGAAAAACGCAAAGACCGCGTTGGTGCTATGAAAGTCGGTGCTGGTATGCTGGCGTCTGCTAGTTTGGCGGCCCTGGGGTCTAAGCTTGCTTATGGTGACCCTGATAATTATAAGGATGGTGACATTCTAGATGTTGAAAATAATGAGTCATTGACATCTGATGATAAACTCATCGACGGTTCTGAGCATGTTGAAGCCCTCACTGCAAATGAAGGTGACTTCATTGGACCAAAAGAAGCGGAAGTTGATGCAGATGGTAATCCAATCCTACGTCCATTGTCAGATGATGACAGCGTTATTGATAATGATACTGTTTCATTGAGTCTGGACAAGGGTGAACAATCTCAAGAAGTTCAAGAAGTCGATGACCCTGTTGTTGATGAGTATAATCCTGAGGCTGTTCAATTGGATAACCCGAAAGACTTAATCCGACCGTTGTCAGATGGTCTCGAGAATACACCTCCAATAGCGACACCAATTACCCCTGGCTCAGTTCAAGAGGCTCAGACTAATTTTGAAGGTAATGCTGTTACAAATCCAATTAGTAACTCACATACACAAAATAATAGTGATGGTGGTGTCAACCCTACAAGTTCTATTAGTAATCCACAAACACACAACAGTAGCAACGAAGTGATAAATCCTGGCTCTACAAGTTCTATTAGTAATGAGAATATCCATTCAAATGGTGGTTCAGTTACTAATTCATCCGGCATCACTAACAAAGGTGGTGATGTCAATAGCAACCATAGCGGTGTCGTTAATACGGGTGTCACAAATACTACTAACGGTATAACAAGTGAATCACCAGTGATGCGCCAACACGTTGGCGATGGAAGACGAGATGCGGCCGGTGGAGAAATTACGACCACACCACATGCGACAAGTTCAATCAGTGATTCACAAACTACTAATGAATATGGTAAACGTGATAGCTTCGGAAGTGCTCATGGTGATGTAGTGACGAATAATGGTATACTCACGAATGTTGAGGGTCTATCTGCTATGTCAGCTCACAATTCAATTGTAGCTAATAATGCAGAATCTGTAGTGGCCTCTGCCGAAGATAAATCTGACAAACGAGTGTCAGCGGTGGCTAATGAGAATAAATCTGAAATTTCTCAGTCATCAGTATCTAAGGTTAATAACCAGTCTAATAAATCACAGCCTAGCAATAATCCACCTAGAAACAACCCACCTAGACAACGCGAGCAGAATGCTCGAAATCGAAATACGTCTCAAAGACCTAATAAATCCATTAGTAAATTCCGTCAAGTTGTCGGCAAAACAATGATGGGTATGGGTGGGGTTGACCATAAACAACCACTTGAGAAAGGGTCTATGAAAGGTATGGCGATTGCAGGGGCTGCTCATGCAATTGGTGGTGCGGTAGGTGCTCACAAATTGACTACTAACCACGCACAGCGTAAGATTGACCAACGAAACGAACAAATCGTTCGTAATGGTGGCCAAATCAAGTCTAATCTGTCAGCGACAGGTGAATCTCGTAAAGATGCTCAAGAGCGTCTAGAGAAACGGGTCAAAGAGACACCAAGACCTATTCGTGCAAATTCTGAACAACCAAGTCGTCAGGAATCTGTTCGACAACAACGTCAGAATAAAAACGAACCACGAAGAAGTCCAAAACAAGACCCACGAGATGATTGATGAGTCGAATAAATGATGCAAGAAGTTGCATCATTTATTTTTTTGTGGTATAATTAATATATAAAATAGAAAGGATGTACATTCATGAATACTGCACTATTTTACTTCGGCGTCGGCAACGGTGGCCAATTCTGGTCAAACCTTAGAACGGGTCTTGAAGGATTCTTCAAAAACGGTCTAGGTGGTGACGGTGCGCAAGGTATTGGTATCATGATTCTCGTTATTGGATTTGTAATGGCAGTTGTGTCATTCTTCGTTCACAAATTCAGTCAACGGTCTCAATTACCAACTTGGTGGCAATGTCTTTTAGTAGCTGTAGCAGGTTCTATCCTTATGGGTGGTATTGAAGGGCCTATGCAGCTGTTTGAAATGGCACGTGACACCTTGTATAGCTGGCTCGGCATTTCAAGCGGGACGTAACAAAGCGCCAATATGGCGCTTTTTACTATCGCTTTTTTTATTTCTTTGTGATATAATATAACTGGGTAATGACAATCGAAAGGATACATTTATGAAACAATTGAAGATGAAACATTTGGTGAGTTTGGGGGTCGCTGGCACGTTATCAGCTATCACAACAGTCTCGGCAGACGTTGATACAACTATTTCATCACAAACTACAAACGCATCGGATGAACAACAACGAGAGGCTTATGAAGATTTTGTCTCGCAATTACGTTCGACATATACGTGGGTAAATCAAATCGATGAGCCGTTTTCTGGGGATTATCGAGCAAAACGAAAAGAACTTGAGCGGGCACGTTATACAATGATGCAAATTGAGTTGTTACGTGGTAAATTACTAGCGTTGAAACAACAAGTTGCTCAGAGTGGTAATGAATTGAAAGTCACGGAAGACCATGTCAAAACAGTTTCGGAATTGCGTGATAAACATAAAAAATTCGAGACTGAGCTGGCGGAGTTAATGGATATATTGGAATCGACCGGAACCGTTCGTGCGGACACAACAATTAAAAATCTAATTCGTGATACCAATATGGATATTGAAAAATTTGCACAAATAAATAACCATTTTGAAGACGGTATTGTTGGTAATATGGACGCGATTAAACGACTTGCACATTCTAGTAGACAGTCTAACACGGTCGAAACCAAAAATGGACTTAAATCAGGAATTGATATTGACACGTCAGCAACAGACCGTGCAAATTTCGTCACTTCTCAGGTCGTTTCGTTGGATACAGAAGTAAGTGATGTTACAACAGCAATTGACGGTCGAAAATCAGTATTATCTAAGATTTCTGAGGTGCAGAAAACAAACGAGTTAGAATCGGTTAAGGCCGGTGTGTATCGTGATAATGTTGAGGCTAATATTAAGATTATCAATGATTGGTTGAAGTCTGAATACGAGCGACCGAAGGTTTCTGAATCTGATATTGAACGCTATAAATCACAATTGGATTCGTTGGTAGAAAATCAATCAAATGCTAACAAAATTTTTGATGAAATCGAGAAGTCGATTCAATCATCAAAACATGAACAATCAATTAAAGATAAATTGGGTAGGCAGTTGAGATATGCGCGCAACAAGATGGTCGGTTCTATCAATTTGACGGGTGAGCATATTGTTGATTTTGGTGATATCGGTCGCACACCTTTTGAAATTCGTCAAGAATTGGACAAGATGAAAAATATGGTCAACCCTAAATCCGATATTGATGAGTGGAATAAAAATGTAACGGGTGCGCTAGAAGAATTTAAGTCGGGGGCTGTTTCAGGAATTGAATCCGGCAAATTACCAAACTTAAATATCCAACCGTTATCTCATGTCATTCGTGCACTGGGTATTGGTGATTTCAAAGCCGTTGCTCATACGGATGGTGACTACTCGGTGAAAAAAGTATCAGGTAGTTTATCAATTAAGGGTGATGGGACACTAATGAAATCTATTGCTGTTCCTGTGTTGGATTTGCCAAGTACTAAAAAACCGGCGACTGTTGATGACATAGGAATTAAAAATCCAACAACTGGAAATATCAAACCATTGACAAATCTATCTGTTAGGAGATTTGGTGTGGGTAACGGTTTTACGGTTCGCTATCTAAATAAACGCCGATAAATAAAACAATAAAAAGAACCTTATCAAAGGTTCTTTTTATTATGCCATTGATTTGGCCTTTTCATCAACTTCAAATCCGTTATCGCCTGGGTTGTAGAAGCTATACCCCTCAGATGCAATAGATTCGGCTGATACGATTCGGTAATCCCATGTGAATGGTAATCCGCATGACTCACCTGATAGTCCACCATAGTTTTGCTCTACGACGAGCATAGAACCGTCATCAAATACGTGCGATACTACACCAGTGTGACCATACTCGGTCGGGCCAGGTGTTGAGAATACGGCCCCAGATGTCGGTGTATTGGATTGACTACCGCCATATGTTGATACCCAGTTACCTACAACTTGTCTACCATGTCCCATCAATTGTGTTGGATGGCGACCATCTTTATTCCACAAGAAGTGCATTAATGTGGCAGATAATCCTGTACACTGGTCATGCATGATGCCGTGCGGTTTAATTGGGTCCCAACCGCCTGAACTGTTATATACAATACCAAGAGAGGTTGGGTCTAATGCGTATTGTTTTAAATCGGACGGTAGGTCAGATGGTTTCCAGGCTTGACCATTTGAGTAATTATGTTTACCACCTTTATTTTGCCAACCTTTCCCACCACTAGTTGGGATGCCACATTTGTTTTTCTTCTTGTCGGTTGAACTACTAGAAGAGCCACCGGATGATTTAGAAGCACCAAATGTGCTATCAAATTTAGCTCGGTCAAATTTGTGACCCTCTTTATTGAAGACTTCATTGGCCTTTTTGGCGTCGGCTTGTTTCTGCTCTTTTCTGATGTGTGCCTGGTCACCACGCTCGTAAGAGTTCCACATGAGGGTCGCCTGGGTTGGGTCTGTCTCTTGTGCAAATTCCTCAAAGGTGTGTGGTGTTCCAGTCATATCGTGCATTAGACCGAGGCTCGGTACATAAGGAATCCACGAATCTGGTAACAAACTAATAACATATTTTGTCATTGCGTCACCATCTTCCCATTTAGGGTCGTTTAATGGTGCGTAGTTGGTATATGGTGTGAACTGGTAAATACCACCACCACCGACCGCGTATTTGGTTGTTGATGGGATTGGTACTGCACCATGGGCAATCGAGTCTGATAATCCACCTCCGTAGTGACCTTCGGCTCGGCCAATAACGTCGAATCCACCCTCTGAGTTAACCCATCCAACAATTCCAGCCGCGGCTTCACCGGATAATCCAGCGTTTACCCACGCGTCAAATACGGCCTTAGCGTTTTTGTATGCTGTTGTGCCTTCTTTTGTCCAATCGGCATCTGATGCGACGTCAGAACTAGTTCCACCTGTTGGTTTTGATGAGTGCCTTGGCCCGCAACTCATTAATAGTAGTGTGGCCTTCTCACCGTCAGAGTTCGATTCCCCATTTATTCGGGAGTCTGTCACATTATTTAGGCTGTCGGCAGCCTCTTTCATAGATGTGGCGACAGTTGTAGTAGCAGTCACTAACACATAGATGGTGATGATACCACATACCCAACCTACTGGGTTCGATACACAGAATTTCACATATTTGATTAACCAACCCGTATATTTTCTCGACTTAAGAACGAAATTCTTCGTTTTCTCATATGCCCTGTACAACTTACCAACTTCTCCGTCAGAGTTCCTAACCTTGGATTTGGCAGACGATATTAATAGCCCCTTACCTTTTTGTAGGAGGTTGTTGGGCTTATCACCTGATTTATTTGGGGTTTTGATATCACCACTCGACTCAGGAACATCCTCTGGTTGTGGTTGTGGTGGTTTGTCAATTTCTGTATCAACATTATTTTTATCCGCATTGTTTTTGCGGTTGAATGCGTCTTTTGGTTTATTATTGGACATATCAATACCTTTCTAGTGTTATATTCACCTTATTATATCATATTTTGGCGGAGTTCTCAAGGAACGGATATCCATTGATTATATCTTGCTATGTCAATGCCCTTGTGATATAATAGAGATATAAGAAATAGAAACAAGGAGATTTCACTGTGAGTAAACTACACGATAATGATAGTAACCTATCAAGAGCTAAGAAACATTCAGAGACAAAAGAATCTAAATTTAAGTTCCCCCAACCTTGGAAATCCAATGATGAACAACACAACGATAAATTAGACTCAACAGGTCGGTCAAAATTTATTAAATGGTTTAAGCGTGAAAAGCCGGAATTAATTGATATGACATTTGATAGCAAACGCAAACAAGGTTTGCAAGTTAATAAGAAGAAAATAGCATTATATATAGCATTGGGGATTATGGTGGCGTCCGCTGTTGGTGCGTCAATTGTACCTATTATTCAGCAATTCAATGCACCAGCACCTAAGCAGGAGGTCGGCAATAAAACGATTAATGATGTTTTATCAACCACTAGTACAACAACTGCAGATGAAACATCCACAACAACAACGACAACTGACGCAACAACTACAACGATAAATGCACAAGATGAAATCGACAAAAAGGTTAAAGACGAAGTCGAAAAAGAACGCGCAAAACTAGCTGACGAATATAATAAGAAATTAGATGAGGCTACTAAGAGTGTTCAAGATGCAAATTCAGAACTTGCTAAGGTCAAATCTGAACGCGATGCTTTACAAAAACAAATTGATGAATTTAAATCAAAATCAGACCAATCATCGCAATCCGGCTCTCGTTCATCACAAACCGACCGTGTTGACGTCCCACAAAACTAGGGGGTATTGATGAATATTAATGAACAGATAAAAACACTCAATCCGAGTGTGGCACCAGCGCTTTTTCGAAGATTGATGCGTGATGATGATGTGGCATATCTCCGAGACGGTGATGGTATCATTGGGTTTGAAATACTGCACAACTCGAAACCCATCAGTGGTTTTGCGCTTATTGGTATGCGTAAACATACAATCTTATCATTCCGTGGTGAAAAAAAACCACTCAAACTCATTATTTTCCCATCAATGGATAAACTATTTAATCCGAATATGGAATTATTAACTCTATCGGCTAGGAAAGTTTTTATTGATTCGGATGACTTCAATGGGAAAGTGCTTGGGGAAGGTACCGTTGCAGAATTATCTCGTGAACTCACTCCGCCTGAAAAGGATGTCGAGTTGCCTGACAATTTGACAGAGAAAATGATTCGCATTATGTTAGCTGATTATTCAGACCAAGAAGAGAGCGATGTGTCACCCGCACATGCTAGTCCAGAGCGATTTCTACCGTCTGATGGTGCTGAAAATCCCGTACTTGTTGATGTTCCAAAATTGGACAATCCATATTTTGAGCAAGAGAGCCTCGAACCCAAATCCCCGGCGGATGTCTTAGACGAACAGGTGTTCACATCTGAACATGACGTTGTTGATTTTACCACTATCAAATTCGGTGTCAATCGAGAACTTCTGATGAAATTATTAAATAATTTACTATTAGTGACTCAAGGGATGACGCGTGAAAAACGTACAGAACAGTTTAAGTTATTAGTCAAACGTTTATTAGTTGAGAAGCCAGAGGTGGTCACCAAACATGATTAAATCTCGAGGTAGTAATGTAATAGTTCGTAGTCAATTTAATATCGGTGGCTCGCGTGGTAAATCTGTCAAGGGTTTTATTACAGACTATGTTTCACGAGATGACGCATGTGACCCATCAATGTCATATATTAGTCCGTCAGGGACATCGGCTCAAGGTGACGGTGTTGCGTTTACACTTGATAATACGTCCATTTCGCGCGCTGAGACTTTGCGCATAGCGGATGTTGTCGAAGGTTATCTACACGAGGGTAATAGAGCTATTCAACAAATGGTGATTTCCTTCGCCCCAGATTATCTAGTGGAACAAGGGATTGTAGATGCTGACGTAGAAGTGATGAAGAAAGGCGATTATCAGTTTCAATATGATGATGTCCGACTGAGACATGCTGTCCGGTTTGGTGTCCAGGCGATGGTCGATGCTGAAAATTACAGAGACCCCCAAATGGTCGCTGCCATCCAACACGATACCCTCCATTTACATGTACATGTTGTTGTGTATGAGAACTATCCAGAGTTATCTAGGGTTCGTGGTCGCGAGGAACGCGGTGTTATAAAACCGTCCAGTTTTAACCAATTAACTGATGCTATTGATAGGCATTTGACAATGACTAAATCTTCAACGGTTCCAAATGAGAAAAAGTTGGTACCAAGGCAATCAAAAGTGGTGGTCAAACCGATTGAACCAGTGAGATTTGATGTGTCACAATGGGTACGATATATGGAAATTTTCGAAGATTTGGAAAAAATGCGTGAAGAACACGATGAGCAAACGCGCACACGTGAGCTGGAAACATTGGAAACGGAAATCAACCTTGATAATTTCATGGATGATTTTTATCGGAGTAATAATACTGAAAACCAACATAATTGAGGTTTCACCTTGATTATGTTTTTTGTGGTATAATAATAGTAGTAAGATAAAAGAAAGGATATAACTATGGCACTACGTGAAAGTATCATGCACAGTCTTAATGAATATCGAAATGCTAGGGTTCGCCGCCGTGAAGCATTTGGGCCAGACCTCATAGATACCATTGGAGATATTGGCAAAATCACATACAAATCGGCTGTAGATGGGGTACAAAGAACACAACAGTCTGTATCATATAAGTTTAAGGAATCACTATTGAAGACTGCAGAGGTTGTTGACAATTTTTGGTCTAATTCTAAGGTTAAATTCAAATCGACCAAAGACTTTGTTTCTGATATTATGGATAAGGTGCATATCAATACATCACAAATGACGCATGCAAAGGTTGATAGTTTACGTGATAAAATTAAACAATATCGTGTTGGTGCGGCAATTGGATTGGATAAATTGTCAGATGTGTTGGTTGGTAATGATAGGGGTGTTGAAACCGCATCTCGACCAGAGCCAGCCAAGGTGGTTGTGACTGAGCAATTGCCCGAAATCAAAACTAGGGATGAGAAAAAAACAATCTTGACACCTGAGATTAGGGCGAAATTTATCGAATATTATGTACGCAATCATGAAACAGCTCAGAGAGTATTCGAAGATTTGGATAGGCAACAAAATCCTAGACCAAAATTGAGTGATTATATGATGCGTTCCGGGTTTGATGCGTTTCTTGAAACCGTCATTGACGCACCTGATATGGATGAACTGCGCGCTGCCATGCGCGAAGACATGGTGCGTGAAGATGAGTTAAAAGATTTCAAAGATTTAGCTCAACAAATTGACCAGAATATACTCATCCAAGACGAAATTATCAAAGCTCATGAGGAACGAAACGCCACAAAACAAAATGATGTAATTAAGGTTGAAAACACAACGGATAAAACACCGGTAAATATGGGACTCAAGAACCCGAATAATACTGGCTATAATCCACCTGCGGTGACAAATCCATATAATTCATCATTGTACGGCGAGGTTCCACCGGAAGAACCGATAGAGTCATTTGAACCCCCAACACTGACACCTGAAGACTTATCCGAGTTTGAGTTACTGAATGACATCCAATTATAATACAACAATAAAAAACCTCGATGATATATATGCATCGGGGGTTTTTTTTACTCTTGCATAATTGATAGATTTGTGATATACTTAAACCATAAACCAGAAAGGAAATAACTATGCCAAAATTTAATAGACATCATCGTGATGATGAATATGATGAAGATGTATATGATGACGTCGTCGAAGATGAGTACGATGAATATGATGGGGACGATGATTATTATGATGATGAGGATGAAGATGACTACGATGAAGGTGGTGGTCGACCAATTCTTAAATATGCCCTCATCGCTGGTGGGATTGTTGCTATCATTGCGTTAGCCATTGGTGTTCGTGCAATGAACAGTGGCTCCACTGAAACAACGACAGAGGAGCCCACTGTTGAGCAGACGACAACCACGAAGCAATTAGACGTACCTACAACATCAACTTCGGACGCAAATTCTGCCATTAAACCAAAAGGTAAAGATGAAGAGAGCGCTACCAAGTCATTAGAGCGCTCAGATGCACCACTTACCGCTGGCGATGCGAAAGTCATCAGTGACCATTTAGTCGCTTCGATTGAAAAGATTAAGGCCGATTCAAATGTAAAAAACAGTCAGGATACAGGGCTATACTTGACAGAGAGTGGTGTGTTTAATCTCATCAAATCCCTAGTGAGTTTAGGATTTACGGTTGATGCAGGAAGCGTCAAGGCTTATAAATCGAACAATGATAATGTGCAACAGTTCACTGTGAATTTTGTCAAGGATGGTTCTCAACCTATCACAATGACAGGTAACTGGGCACCGTCCATTAACCAGGCTGGTCTTGTACAAGTGCATGGCGAAATTCCAAGTTCTGCCTCTATAAGTGGTAAGCCACAAGTTGATGATAGTGTCAAAGATGCGTCAGATAAGCCAGAAGATTGGAAAGAATAATAGAAAGGTTCATTGTGAATTACATTGAAGAGAAACGAAACAAATTAGCCAAGTCATTGGGTGTGACACCTGAAAAGACTAATCCGCTAGTTTTAGATAAACCCCAATCTCCAGTATTAAAGGGTTATCTATTTTTGATTGTTGGATTATTGTTAATTGTGTTTCAATTGTGTTTTGGTATCGTTCGCGTATCGGGGCCATCTATGATGTCTACGTTACATGACAACGACTTCATACTTATTTCTAAATATGACAGGGTCGATAGGTTTGATATTGTCGTATTGAAAGAACGAGTAGCAGATAATGGTCCGAGTAAAAATGTCGTCAAGCGTGTCATTGGATTTGGTGGTGACCGTATCACCGTTGTTAATGGTCAGTTATTCATTAATAATGTTTCATATGATGAATATTATTTGGACGACGAAAATACCCAAGTATTTCGCACTGTAAACTTCGACATAACAGTGCCAGAAGGTCATCTGTTTGTTATGGGTGATAATAGAGATATCTCAAAAGATTCGAGAACTGTTGGCTCATTCAAAGAGTCTTCGGTAATTGGAGTCAAGATTAATTAAACCATGCAATTGCATGGTTTTTATGATAATCAAATCAAAATAAAAAATGAACCATGAGGTTCATTTTTTATTGAGCGGCGACTTCTGTTACATAGTAAGATGTTACATAGTTTGTATGTACACCGTCAGCATCTGTAGCGACATATGCAAATGGCTTGCCATCATATAGGAGAATGGTATGATACTTATCATCGTGCTGGTATGTTTCCATTGTCACTTTTGATTTGTCTTTTACTACAATCGTCTTATTGATTGTTGGTAACTCTTTAGATAAATCAGCTTCGATGGCTTTTGACTTGTCATCGGCTAATGGTGTCTGCGCTACCTCTGGTTTAGTGAGCGCATAATCCATATACATATCCGTCACCTTGTCAGGATTGTAGGTTGTGATTCCGACAATGTATCCACCACCAATAGTTTCGGTTGTGATTGCGTATGGTGTTCCAGTCGCGTCAGCGGCTTTTTTGAGCTCGGCTGTAAATTCTTTGGTAGACCCTTGGTCTTCTTTTACTGTCTTGGTGACGGATGTTGCGTTATTTGGAACATCAGAGAATGCTCGCCCCATATAGGCGGCACCTGTTAATAGTAGTGCGAATGCCGATAAAGTAATTAGAACCTTGACCCACTCAGGTGTGACGTGTACAACTCTCGGCTCTTGAATAATTACCGGTAATGCCTGAGTCTCCGATAAGTCCAATGGTTGCAAATCATCATGGTCAAACTCATTGTCGTCCAGTTGTGCGCTAGTACTAGAACCTGTCAATTGGGTGGCCCTTTCGAACAACTCGTTTGATGGTTGCGATTCAATTTGTGAATTACTAATATCCTTATTATCTGTAACTGATACGGTGTCTGATAAATCGACAATTCCTAATTGAGTTGATTTGCGATTTTCCTCATACAGTTTTCTATTAAATTTTGGCATAGTTATTTCCTTTCCGGTTTATGGTTTAAGTATATCACAATCAATGCGGCATGTCAAGCGGTCACAAATATGTAAAAAAAATGTAAAATATGACATACGAACAAAGCTTAGAGTAGTAAGGGCTTTGATGTGTTGTAAATAAAAATCCCCTTATGCTCTTCCCATCCCCAAAATCTACACAATACCCTTGACGAACCACCACAACTATGTTATACTATAACTATAAACGATAGTCCCCCGCAAAAACTATAAACGATAGTCCCCCGCAAAAACTATAAACGATAGTCCCCAACTACAGTTATAAACGATAGTCCCCAACTACAGTTATAAACGATAGTCTCCAACTACAACTATAAACGACAGTCCCCACCACAACTATAAACTAGTCTCCCGCAACACACCACCACCTAACCTGCTCCATATGCTCGCAATAACCCACCTCAAACCGCATAAACCAAAGTGCTCAGAAACCGCGTCATATCAAGGTTTGTAGCCCATTGCTTACCCACAACTGCACCATATAATTGCCAAATGCTCATGAATAACCAGTAGGATAATACACTACTCATGCACCTACGATTATTGTGTGCGTAGCGTGACCTGGAGCATATGATTGTATGGTGGATATTAGATTATATTGTGATAGCCACGATAACTCACCACTCTTTTCAACATTATCACCACAATGTTACAAATTTTCCCACATTTTTACCATAACTCCCCACATTCTTACCATGACCTCCCATAATTTCCCACACTTTTCCACATTATTACCACGATTCCCCATAACTTCCCATATTTTTACCATAACTTCCCATATTTTCCCACAATTCTCTACATTTATACAATGACTTCCCACATTGTACCACAATTTCCCACATTATCACCATAACTTCCCATAATTACCTATTCTGTTCCATTTTTATCACATATTCCCCACCAAATCCCATAGAACAGATACAGACCTCAGAAAGGAACCCAACATGGCAATCACCAAACCACCCAAACAAAAACTCAACATATCTATGCCCTCGCGACTCAAGCGGCGTGTTCAACTATTAGCCACTGACAAGGGAATCACCATGAACGACCTTATCTTACATGCTATAGAGGACTACCTCAACAAGAGTGATGGAACCTATCAAAATGCTGACTTCGTAGCGGACAGATTGTCCCAAGTCCTCAACTCACAAATGGCCATCATTCAACAACTCAATCGCCTCACTATGAAGCTGGAGTGATTACTTGGAACGTGAATTTGTTGATGAATCCACTTCCGTGTGATAAAATATATATAAAGGTAGAAACGGAGGTTTTATCTCATGAAACTCAATCAGCAAGTGAGACTCTATCCCAATAAGACCATGAAACACGTTTTAGACTCCTTGTGTGATTATCGTCGTTATTGTTGGAATGAAGCTCTTGCATGTTGGAATGACCAATATGAAGAGTATTTAATCAGAATTCCAGAATCCATTCTTGACAAACTTAGAAGTAAGACTGAACCCTTAACAGCTGAAGAAAAAGAATTGGTAAACCAATATCCAAGCCCTTCTCATTATAGCGTTCAAAATGAACTAGTATCACAAAAAGAAGATTGGCAATACGCACTTTCTTCTCGAGTTTTACAACAAGCGGTCAGAGACCTTGCACATGCGTGGAATTTCTCCTTCAAACATCAAGGTACAGTGGGTCAACCTACATTCAAAACGCGGAAAGCTCTGAAACAAGGTTTTAAAACGGATAGAGCTCGTATTCGCAATGGTCAGTTGCTACTTGATAAACCTCGCGGATACCAAGGTCAATGGAAAGGTATTCGATTCAAAGGGTTATCCGTTCCTGATGGAAACCTAATCCTTTGCTCAGTAACCCGTATGGGTGGTCGATATACAGCTACATTCACACTCGAAGTAGAACCAATCCCGTTACGACACATTGGTCAAAAGACAGCAGTTGACGCAAATGTCGACCATTTTGATACAACCGAAGGTCGAACAAGTTTGAAACCCGAGGTTTTAGACCCTCTTTATGTGCGTGTTCGTCATTATCAACGAATTCTTGCTCGTAAACGATGTAGAAATCCAAGAGCTATTCACTCAAAAGGCTATCAAGCAACGAGAACCAAGTTGCAAAGAACCTACGAGAGAATTGCCAATATCCAAAAGGATTTATTGCACAAATTTACAACCGATGTATATCGACGATTTGACACTGTTGTCATTGAAGATTTGGATGTGAAGAAAATGCAAATGTCAAAACGGGCTAAGAATCTCCACCGTTCTCTATTTGGTCAATTCCGTCAGATGATGGAATATAAATCCCAAAAGTTTGGAAAAACGTTAATCATCGCAGATAGATTTTATCCATCCACTCAACGTTGCTCTTCTTGTGGATTTATCAAAACCGGAGACGATAAGGTTACCCTTAGTGGAAATCTCAAACACGGAACTCGTCACAATGAATACATCTGTTATCATTGTGGGTATGAGGATGACCGTGACCATAACTCAGTGTTAAATTTATTAGCACTAGCGTAATAAAACGAAAGTATTGAGGTTGGCTCGACCTCTGAGGACGAAATCCTCTTGATGCATTCAGAGATTGCCTCTGTCGTTACCTACGCTACGTATGTAACGGGAACGCAATTGTTGACGGACGTGAGAAGAACCAATGGTCAAAATCTATTATTGACCATTATTGTCAAGGTTTTTCAGAGCACAATTAGAAAGGAACAACACATGACATTTATTGGTCCAAAACCACCGTCTCAAGACGAACCCCTCAAACTACCACCCCTACCATCCGATGGGCCCCATACCCACAAATAGAAAGGAAACATTTATGACACTCGAAGAGTTGAACAAATTGATTGCACACCTGGTTGAAGCACATGCTGATATTAAAAGCGCCCACATCCACAACTCCAAAACTAGTACCATACTCGTATTGTGTCGAAAGGGTAGTCTTCTAATGGATATCCACCCTGACCAATCATGGCAGGAAATTGACAATTATATTGAACAAGAATTAGAAAGGTTGGAACATGCTTGATTTAGACGATTTGCTAAGAGAGGTCAAACCCAATATCATCACACCTCAGTTATCCCAACTCGTATCCGTATCCAATGATAAGAAACCAAAGACCCTGGCAAGGCTACTTGTCAAGCTACTACACCAATCGCTGGATAACCCAGTAGCCAAACAAATCTACCATCAAGGTGAGGTGCACACGATTCGTTATTTTGATATCGAACCGCTCTTAGTCGGCGTATGGTCAGAAATGAGTCTCATCCTACTCAACCTATCCTATGCTGAGCAATGTGACATCATCGATGCGCTTTACCCTGAGCAAGCGAAATTATCAGCCAAGGCCTTTGCCATCAACTTTACCAAGGACGCGGGTAGCTCAACTGTCATCCCTGTCCAAGATGAGGATGTAACAGAACGATTAGACGCTACCAATGTGGGTATTGCAATGATTCTTGCTGTTCTATCCGGAATGGGTGGAAGGCTCAATGTTCACCCTGACTTTATAGCACGGTTCTCAGATAATATGAATACGGTCGCTCGTGAAGCGCGTGAGCGAGAGAAATTTGTAAGTAGCACTAAACGAGCGCTTGACGCCAACCGTTATCAAGATTTACACCAATAGAAAGGTACTTTATGAAATTCCTCAAAATCTATTTACCTGAGATTGTTTTTGTGGCAATTCTCTCCATCTTCTGGTCCTTTGTCTTCGCATATACCAATGTGGGCCATAGCAACTATGAAATTTTTATGAGCATTCTACTAGTCCTGGCTTTGAATTGTTGCGCATTTATGGCCTTCCACGGATTTTGGCAGATGAGGCGATGGCGTTCGCAGACTCAAAAGCCCATCAATCTTCTTCTCATTATTAAACCTGATGGGTTGGAATACACCAACCAAATTCTAAAAGAAATGGGTCAATATGGAAAACTCCATAACCTGGTCATCACCCCACAACTTCCCCGCGAGCAATTAGAAGAACATTATGCCCACATCAAGGGTCAACCATTTTTTGAACCAACTATTGATTATATGATGTCTGGTCCAGTCATCCTAGGTATCCTCACATGTACGGACGAAAGTGATATCACACGTGCGCGTGCGGCACTTGGTGCAACAAACCCAGCAAATGCCTTACCAAATACCCTTCGCGGTCGATTTGGAACCATTGATGGTGATATTGTTAAAAATGTAGCCCATCTATCCGATTCCCATGACGCTGGTGCTCGTGAAATTGAAATTTGGAATGACATTCTCTACAAACCCCAACCAACTATAATAGGTAAAAAAGTAGATTCGATTGTAAACAACTCATAATGATAAATGAACCAAAAGGTTCATTTTTTCTTGTAAACTTGGTAACCTCTTAGTCATCCTTTTGTTACATACACGTAATATCACTTTGTTATAATAAGTCTTATAGAAAGGAATGTGTACATATTTATGAACAAACAACAATTACTAACTATTTCAACAGGAGCCCTTATCATTTTAAGCTCCCTTGGATTTATTGGCTACCAAGTAGCCTTTGCAGATGTTGACTACATGGTCAAACAAAACAGTACAACCCAATCAGTCAAGGCGCCTCGTCATACAAATGTCAAAACCGTGCTTGAAAAGGCAGGTGTTGAAATCAAATCAGAAGACCGTCTTAGTCACAATTTAGATGACGAGGCAAAACCAGAGGAAACCATTGAGGTATCAAAAGCGCGTGAACTTACTGTTAAAGATGGCACGGGGACAAAAACAATCACCACAACCTTTAATTCCCCAGGTGACATTCTAGAAAACGCTGGAATTTCTCTTAGAGAACATGACAAGGTTAAATGGGAAGGTGATGTATTAGTCATCACCCGTATTACTGTTAGCACCGAAACAGTGGATGAGACCATTCCTTTTGAAACACGTGAAGAGGGAGATGCAAGTCTCGCAAAAGGGCAAAAAAAAGTGAAGACGGAAGGTCAAAACGGGACCATTACACGAACACAAAACGTCGTTTATGAAAATGGGGTGAAGACAACTACAACAACCATTGACAAAAAGGTTACAGACCCAGTAACACAAGTTGTCCTTGTTGGCACTAAAGAACCAGAACCTACTAAAGATGTTGCGTATGCATCAACAGGCTCAGCAAGTCCATCAGTCCGACTCAGTAATGGAAACACAGCTGGTAACATTGGAGCAAGAGCCGCACAAGAAATGGCACGACGTACGGGTGTATCTGCGACCACCTGGGAGACCATTATCGCTCGCGAATCAAACGGTGACCCAAATGCCTATAATCCATCTGGTGCGTCAGGACTCTTCCAAACCATGCCATTTTGGGGCTCAACCGCTACAGTAGCTGACCAAATTGAAGCTGCAACACGCGCCTACAACGCGCAAGGTCTTGCTGCCTGGGGATTCTAGAAAAAACCGGCAAAAAATAAAATGAGTAGGTGAGAACCTACTCATTTTTAAATGCAAAATAGGACATAAAGGAGTTGAGTGAAACTCAACTGATTTATGGCTTTGAGAGGGGAATAACATCGATATGATATCCGTGGCCATCTCGAACATCCATACACCCGCGCTCCCCTAGCAAGCAACCACCTGTGTTTGCCACTTTGGTTATTGAAACCAAAGCAATGACCCAACAACCCTATTCAGATTGTTGGGCCAGAGAGACGGATGTGTTTTTTGATGTAGCAGGTGACTTTGGCAGTCACCCCTCAAACGGGCACCATGGTGTCCGCGCAGCTCTGAAAAATCTTGACAATTTTTCTCACGTTTATCACGCATCCAGAGGATTTAATCCCCAGAGGTCAAGCCGACCTCGAGTTTTTTTACCGCTCTCGTTTTTGCCACTTTGGTTATTGAAACCAAAGCAATGACCCAACAACCTTACTCAAATTGTTGGGCCTGATTACCTAGATTAGGCAGTTTTAAACATACCCGCTTTAGTGCGAGCAATGCGCTCAGCTTTTTCTTCTTCAGAAAGGTTAGCCCAAGCAGCTTTACCTTTGGCACTTGCCTCAGCGCGAGCTTCTGGTGTCATTTCAACCTGCTTGTTGTTAGCCTTGGACTTTTCAATGAGGGCTTGTTTTTCATCTTCAGAAAGGTTAGCCCAACGAGCTTTACCTTTAGCGCTTAACTCAGCGCGTTTTTCATCTGTCATTTCAACCTGCTTGTTGTTAGCGATTGACTTAGTGATAAGCGCTTGTTTTTCATCTTCAGAAAGGTTAGCCCATGCAGCCTTACCCTTAGCGCTTAACTCAGCACGTTGTTCATCTGTCATTTCAACCTGCTTATTGTTAGCGATTGATTTGTTAATGCGTGCTTGTTTTTCATCATCTGACAATGCATCCCACTGAGCTTTACCGCGTTTGCTCAATACTTCAAGTTCTTTCGCTGTGAAAAATTGTGATTTAGCCATAGTTATAATCCTCCAGTTTTGTTTAAATTTTATTTTTCAAGTATGAATTGGGGTTTTGGGGTTGACTACGTCACCCCATTAAGGGCGGTCTTCCATGTAGATGGAAGACCATTTTTTCGTTGCATTAACATATTAGTAATTATACTGTTTTGAACATACCAGCTTTTGCCTTGGCCATACGCTCAGCCTTAACCTCCGGCGAAAGCGCCTCCCACTCTGCTTTAGCCTTGCGGCTAGCTTCGGCACGCTCTTCATCTGTCATAGCTGTTTGTTTGTTGTTTGCTTTAGACTTGGCAATGCGCTCAGCTTTTTCAGCGTCGGATAGGGCATTCCATGCCTCTTTACCTTTACGACTAGCTTCGGCGCGCTCTTCATCTGTCATTGGTGTTTGTTTGTTGTTTGCTTTAGACTTAGCAATCAACTCAGCTTTTTGTTCGTCAGTCAAGTTAGCCCAATGAGCTTTACCAGCGTCACTAGCAGCTTGACGTTGTTCATCTGTCATTGGTGTTTGTTTGTTGTTTGCTTTAGACTTGGCAATCAACTCAGCTTTTTGTTCGTCAGTCAAGTTAGCCCAATGAGCTTTACCAGCGTCACTAGCAGCTTGACGTTGTTCATCTGTCATTGGTGTTTGATGATTGTTGGCCTGAGACTTAGCGATATGTGCTTGTTTTTCTTCTTCAGAAAGGTTGTTCCAAGCGTCTTTACCGCGTTGGCTAAGAATTGTGCGTTCTTCTTGTGTGAAAAATGTAGTGTTTGCCATAATTGTAATCCTCCAGTTGTTTGAAATTTTTCAAGTATAAATTGGGGTTTCGGGGATGACGAAGTCAACCCCGTTAGAGAATAGTCATTCACGTATGTGAGTGACTATTGCGTGAATACATATATATTATGGGAGTGATAGGTGCTTGTCTATTTCTTACCTAATGGTGCAAATTCGGCATAGGCAACCTGCATGAGGTTAAGATAAACTCCGCCGTCGCCAACAGGAACCCAAAATAATTGGTTGTGCTCATGTTTGTACTCATATTCATTTGGTTTTGCTTCATCATCTGTTTGGAATCGAAAAACTTTACCGTTTGTCATAGTAATTGTAACGTCGTACACTACACACACCTCCATAATATCAAGTTATTAAACGCGTTTCACCTAATTGTCGTCAGTCGAATCTGCAATTTTTTTCAATTGGTCGTAGGTAGTACCTAGTCCAATGATGATAAGAATGATAGCACTATCCCTGCGAGGTGATTGTGTGATAATATCGAATAAACCAACAGCAATGAGCGCAATACCAACAATACCCTCAATGTTATTAGTGACAAATTTAGCAAATGTCTTCATATACATACCCCTTTATGTAAAATAAATAACTCCAGTGGGATTCGAACCCACCAATTCCAAACGGAATTGACTCACCTAGAGTTGGAGCACCTGGATTAAAGTCCAGCAAACATACCTGCTTTAGTGCGGGTCATACGTTCAGCTTTTTCTTCTTCAGAAAGATTAGCCCAAGCAGCTTTACCTTTAGCACTTGCCTCAGCGCGCTCTTCATCAGTCATCACTGTTTGGTGATTGTTAGCGACTGACTTAGCGATATGAGCTTGTTTTTCATCTTCTGAAAGAGCGTTCCATGCAGCTTTACCTTTAGCACTTGCCTCAGCGCGAGCTTCTGTTGTCATTTCAACCTGCTTGTTGTTAACGATTGACTTAGTGATAAGAGCTTGTTTTTCATCTTCAGAAAGGTTAGCCCAACGAGCTTTACCCGCTTCACTAGCAGCTTGACGTTCTTCATCTGTCATTTCAACCTGCTTGTTGTTAGCGATTGATTTATTAATGCGTGCTTGTTTTTCATCATCTGACAATGCATCCCACTGAGCTTTACCGCGTTTGCTCAATACTTCAAGTTCTTTCGCTGTGAAAAATTGTGATTTAGCCATAGTTATAATCCTCCAGTTTTGTTTAAATTTTATTTTTCAAGTATAAATTGGGGTTTCGGGGCTGACGAAGTCAACCCCGTTAGAGAATAGTCATTCACGTATGTGAGTGGCTTGGTTATTCAATTTCTGAACTTTTAAAAATTCTTTGCTTACTACAAATGGTGAATGCACTTTTTGATAGATAAATTCACCAACATAATAATGAATGCTACTTTTGATTCGTCCGCCATTTCTTGAGTAAGCTTTCCACAAGACTAATTTTCCATTTTGTCGTTGTTCGATTTTTTCATTGGGCTTCAGGATATAATCACCCATAATTTCTTTGGGTTCAGATTTATCTAAATGTTCTTCGGTAAGGGTGACTGATTTAATTTGCCCTTTTTGAATGTAGTATAGTACATCTCCTGGCGCAAATGTAAATACCGTAATTGTGTGTTTTCTCATTTTAAATCTCGCTTTGACCTAACTGATTATGAACCCTTTCTAGAGGAAGACGCGAATACCTTTGAAGGTATATACCGTATCCGTCCAGGTATAAGTGGTTTTACCACCATTTCTGACGACAGTTTCTTGATAATGTGGGTCTAGGTAATGTGGTTTCTCAACCTGGCGTGAATCATAAATCATTTTGAATTTAATACCTTCACTTTCGAGGAAACGGCGGATGACGCGAGACTTATAACCGTCTTCGTCCGCAAGTGCTAGAAAAACACTAGATTCACCATTTTTAGCAGCTGCTAACAGGGTTTCTTTGACCTCTGCTGTGATAGTGTCGTAATTACGCCCTTCTTGTTTAGTCGCTTCTAGTTGGTCTTTAAATGACATCATTCACCCTCCCTTGATTATAAAAATACGCGGATACCCTTGAATCGATGTTCGGTAACAGTGACTGGTTTATTGGGGTCAACACCCTCATAGCCACCCATATGTGTATCAATATAAGGTAATCGAGTTGTTTGATATGTGTCATACGCCTTTTTGAAATCAATCCCTTCCCGAATTAGGAACTGACGCACAACTTGAGTTTTGTAATCATCTTCATCATCAAGGTAGATGAGTACACTTGTTCTACCATCCTTAGCGGCTTTGACGAGAATATCTTCTACTTGTTTAGCAATATTATCATAATTTAGAGCAGCTTCTTTTTCTGCAGTTAGTCGTTCTTTTAATGACATAATGTTACCCCCTACATACGTATATATAAAAATAGCCCCAGTGGGATTCGAACCCACCAATTCCAAATGGAATTGACTCACCCAGAGTTGGAGCACCTGGATTAGATTCCAGCGAACATACCAGCTTTTGCCTTAGCCATACGCTCAGCTTTTTCAGCGTCAGAGAGACTAGCCCATGCTTCTTTACCTTTAGCACTCGCTTCAGCACGAGCTTCAGGTGTCATTGGTGTTTGGTGATTATTAGCTTTAGACTTAGCGATATGCTCAGCCTTTTCAGCGTTAGAAAGGTTAGCCCAACGAGCTTTACCTTTAGCGCTTAACTCAGCGCGTTTTTCATCTGTCATCACTGTTTGTTTGTTGTTAGTGATTGATTTGTTGATAAGTGCTTGTTTTTCTTCATCAGTGAGGTTAGCCCAACGAGCTTTACCTTTAGCACTTGCTTCAGCGCGTTCTTCGTCGGTCATCACTGTTTGTTTGTTGTTAGTGATTGACTTAGCGATATGCTCAGCTTTTTGTTCTTCGGTTAAGTTGTTCCAAGCTGCTTTACCACGTTGGCTAAGAATTGCGCGCTCTTCTTGCGTGAAAAATGTTGATTTTGCCATGATTGTTATCCTCCAGTTTTGTTTAAACTTTATTTTTCAATTATAAATTGGGGCTTTGGGGTTGCGAAACCCCATTAAAAATAGCCCTTGATGTAGGTCAAGGGCTACATTGACATTACATATATATTATAGGAATTAGATTCCAGCTAACATACCAGCTTTGGTGCGGGCCATGCGCTCAGCCTTTTCTTCTTCAGAGAGATTGGACCATGCAGCCTTACCTTTAGCGCTCAATTCTGCACGTTGTTCATCTGTCATAACTGTTTGTTTGTTGTTAGCGATTGATTTTTCAATACGTTTCGCTTTTTCTTCATCTGACAATGCAGCCCACTGAGCTTTGCCACGTTGGCTAAGAATTGCGCGCTCTTCTTGCGTGAAAAATGTTGATTTTGCCATGATTGTTATCCTCCAGTTTTGTTTAAACTTTATTTTTCAATTATAAATTGGGGATTCGGGGCTGACGAAGTCAACCCCGTT
>ERZ773267.71-NODE-71-length-75973-cov-14.526436_pt1 | contig 75973 bp, 100 predicted proteins | sample MGYA00511959_ERZ773267 | MGnify/ENA primary metagenome ERZ773267 (study PRJEB29015, sample SAMEA2738165) | human oral metagenome | biome: human oral; feature: human-associated habitat; material: saliva | place: China | collected 2240 ...
TCTTTTTATTTGTTAGAATAGTTCATAGTTCCCTTGTCAAGCCTCCACTCTTGGAGTCTCTTCAAAAACTTTTCTGTCATCTTGTACACTGGGGGTTCCGACGTGTCCACCCAGCAGTTAGGAGTCTCATAGAGTCTGATGTTCTCAAGAGTTAGCAACTTCTCAGATTTCATCAACTCCTTAATGATGGCGAACAGCTCGGCGCTGATATTTTCAGCGGTCGGGTTGCAGTACCCCTCATTACCGAGACCCATAGGGAATAACCTCCACCCCTCTTTCTTACACATATCAATTAACCCCGTGTCCTCTGGGTTAAAGATACCTGCGTGGTCCAAATGTTCGTCAATCCACTGACAAGCGATGCGCTTGATTTCCTTGAAGTCAATAGCGTACCCGATTTCCTCGGTCTGTTCAAAGGAGAACGTTATCTCCACCTTGAACCTATGCCCGTGAAGGTTGTAGCACTTGACCCGCTCGTTCATCACTCTGTGAGCCGCATCAAACTCACAAATTCTAGTTATCGTTTGTCTCATTTTAAGGACGCTTCTTAGTTGTTCTTTTGTAGGGGAACACGTCTCGTATGTTGTGCGAGAAGTATGTCCCTTTACTTTCGGAGCGCAGGAACTCTCCCCACACTCTAAGAGATACACCGCTATATGTGTACACCCACGTAGGTCTATTTATGAACACCATAGTCAGCTTTAGTGTACGTCTATCGTACTCGGCTGATTTTATGTTGGAAGAGTTTACTAACATAGTCTGCACAAAGTTACTAAAAAAGGGGAATGTCAGTCGCCCGAACACCCCCCTTCGGCACTACTTCTTATTACTCTTTGACTTATGCGTCTTCAAGTAGTACCTAACATTTCTAACTACCTCCACCTTCTTAGAGAGTGAACCTATCTCAAACATCTGACAAAGTGGAGCCAAGGCTACTAAGCTGTTGTTACCCTTATCGTACAGATAAGTTCTTAGTTTAACACCCCCGTACTTTTGAGAGTCCTCGTGCTTGATGAAGTTGGCAACAGAGCCATAGCGTTCCTTGATAGCTTCTCTTAGTTGCTGTTTTACGTCTTCTATCTGTACTTCCATATTACCACCAAAAGTCAATTAGTACGATTTCACCTTCTTGGACTTTCTGAAGGAGTTCCTCCAACACCTCCTTGGTTCTGTCTACCTGATAAAGGTAGTCCTCGCCATACTCCGTGGACCCGAAGAAGAAACCACCTTGTGTTGGAAGGGTGACGGAAGCATACTCTACGAACTCCTCAGCCATCCCTAGCTCCTCGTGTTTGGTGAGAACATTGTTACAAAGCTCTACCAGCTCAGCAAGGTCTTCCTTCGTTACTCGTGCGTTCTCCTCGTCGTCAATCACCTCAGCGAAGTGTGCATACACGATGTTACACTTACGAAGATACCCGAGTTCAGTCTGTCCATCTTCCGTGTTGAAATAAATGTCTAGTCCCATAATCTTTATTTGGTTGTGGGGGAGGAATTTCACCTCCCCCGTTATTTTATTAGAGCTTAATCCACTTGTGGAACTTGGTAAGTCCATACCCACCTGAGATTTCAATACCCTCGCTGGTGTCCTTGACTTTGGTAGTGCGCCACTCATCGTTAGCCATATCGTAGAACAGAATCTTGTCACCGACATTAAGGCTCTCATCAAAGAGTATGTCTTGTGGGGCAACTACTCCGAGTGCTTCAGCGAAGGCACTAAGGAGCTGTGCGTTTTCAGCTGTGTTGGGGAGAGCCTTATTAGAGTACTCAATGTAGGGGTCTACATATATGGGGTCCTCAATGAGTTCCAGCTTCGTACACATTCCCTTTGCGTAGCGCATAAGTTGTGGCATACCCTTTGGCTCGTAGTGTAGTATATAGTCCGTCATAAAGGGGACGGAATCAATGAGACCTCCATCTACTTCTAGCTTATCACCGAGGAGTCGTCCGATGGTCTTAAATCCTGGGAGAACTGCTCCCTTGAACTTTACCTTCTTTTGTGTGACCACTACGAACTCCATTTCTTCGGTCATCGTGCGAAGCTCCTTTAAGAACTTTGCGTAGCGAATTTCCTTGTTCGCCCATTGGCGGAGTAGAGCCTTAGCTCGTCTGTTCCACTTGCGGAAAGGTATCATACCTACGAACTCTGCTGGGTCAAACTTAGGTTCTACCTTTTCCAAGATGCGGTCAATCTGTCGGATAACCTTCTTGCGCAGGTTTTCGTAGTCCACCTCTTCCTGCTCTTCGGGGAGGTCCTCTGCCTTCTTAGTCAAACTCTTCCCGAGTTCATATGCGGCTGAGAGTTCCTCTGGTGTATGGGAACGCTTAGAGCTTTTCTTCTCAAACCAATCACCCAATTCTTTCGGAGTAGGGATGCCCTCCATTTCGGTATCTACCACAGCGTATCTATTGAAGGTATCTTCCACGAGGAAGCCATTTTCGCTGGTGCAGGAGATACGATAACCACGGAAATGTAGCTTGCCCTTTTTGATAGGAGCGTCTTCGTTGTTGAAGCGGTCTTTGAGGTATCTCTGATAGGTGGTCATGCTCATTTCCAGCACGCTGATGTCCTCGGGTATCTCGTCAAAGGACTTAACGATACGGCTTACTTTACGGCAGGTTCTCTTTACAGGGTCTACGATGTAGTCTTCCCCTTTGGTGCTACGAGCGTACTCATACGTAGGCTCTTCTTCGCTTGCGGTTTTGCGTGGCTTAGTCACCTTGGGAGCTTTTACTTTCACGGGAGCAAAGGCTTCATCAAACCATTGTTGTACTTCTTGTGGGGCTGTTGCTTGAGTATTCATCTTTATAGAGAGATTAGTTTGTTTAGTAGTTCGTTAGTTAGTGGGGCTGTGACCCGATACTTTGGACCTCCGAAGATGTCAATCTTTTCTATCAGTTGGGTTTTCTTTAAGAGAGCTTCCATCTTCTTTTCAGCGGACCTCCAAACAGAACGCTTGTAGAGCTTGGGGTCGCTAAGACCGATTTCTATTAGTTGCTTGTCACTCATAGTTTACTTGGCTAGTTTGTTACGGAGCTTTCGGTACGAGCGCATCACCTTGACGAGCCAGCGTTTGTCGGTGTCCAGCTTATAGCACACCCACATAGCGAGGGGTGATACTACGCCGAAGAGTTGCGCTACTGATGTTCCGCCACTAAGGCAGATGGTGAGAAGCCATACAGCTTCAAAGAATAGGAGGGTGGTTGCGACAAGGATGTCGCCGATGATACGTTGCTTGTTCATTGCTTTATCGCTTTTTGGGTTGAAGTTGTCTTAGTTCTTCTAGGTAGTCCCACAGAGCCGAGTCTATGTAGCTTACCTTGCAAACACTGGGGGTATTATTGAGGTGTTCGCTAACGTAGGTAGCCACCTCTTTAACCTCCTCACGACGCTGTTTTTTAGTCGTTGGGAGTTCCCTTTCAAGGATGTCCTTTACAGCATCCCACGCTACGATGTTCGCACGGAGCGTTCTAAAGTCTTTTGGGGTAAACGTGTTACCCACGTACTTCTTGACAAACTTAGTAAGTTCATACGCCGTTATGTCAAAGATAGTTTCCGCTTCATAACCATTAAGAAGCGCACGAACCTGCTTAGAGAGCGTTTTGTCTAGTTTGAAGGAGTTTTCAACCTGCTTCTTTCCAAGAAAGTGCAGGTATACAACACCACGTTTTACTTCCACGTGCTCACGAAGGAGCGTGGTAAGTCCATACGTTTGTACAAACTCAGGTTCTTTAGAGCTGTTTGGGTGTGGCTGAGTAACATAGCCCTCAGAGCTACCTTCGTTACCAATACGGATGCCTGTGTACATCATCAGCTTGCACGCTAGTGCAAGTCTTGCGGTGTCAGAGGTGTTCCGACCACGCTCAATCATCCCATCAAACTTTTCAGAAAGCTCATCAAAGCGATAGGCTAGCTTGACGGAGCGGTTAAACTTATCCGTAGCTCTCCCCTTTAGGGAGCGGAAAAACTTATACTCCTCCCCACACAGCTCTATAATCGTAATTGTTTTAGCCATCGTTGGATGTAATTAGTGATTTTATCAAGGTCTTTCGTTTTTAGCACCTCTTGGTCCAGCTGTTGATATACAACGTACCCGTTGCTTGCTTCATCAACTGCAACCTCTAGCACAAAAAGACCTTTACGAAACTCATACGAGTAGTCCCCATACCTAGCACGGAGCTTGTTTTTACGCAAAACCGCTTCAAGAGAAGCGAGTAGTCGCATTTTTCTCCGTTCTTTGCGTGTAAAGCGGACCTCATAGCCACGAGGGCACGTATCCGCCAGCACACTGGGGTCATAAGGCTCAATTACGCCCATAAGTCAAAATTTTTAGTGGTTACTAACTGACATCTGCCTCTTGCTTCTGCCATTGTTCCCAGCTGGAGTGTCGCTCTCCACTAAGGCTCCGTCAGCACTGGGAAATTCCACCTACTTCTCTAGGATGAACCCATTTGCAGGAGCAAACAGATAGAAGTCTGTGGTCAGAGGTGATTTTTTCTTTAGTTTGAAGTCAGAGAAGTCCTTATCGAACGTGGCTATCGTTTTCAGCTCCTCAAGAAGGTCCTTATCAAGGCTCTTTGAGTACCGCATGAACTTTTTCTCAGTCATTTCCAGCGCACCATCTTCATAGTAGCACTGATGCTGACGAGCGTAAAGCCAATTTACAGCACGTAGAAGCGCTTCGGTTTCTGCGTCCTCTGTGGCGAACAGAACTTTCTTTTCACACATACGTTCGTATAGAGCGTGGCTCAGCTTCCCATAAAGGGGAGCGTCATCACCTTCGTCAATAACGTATGCACCACGTCTCCCGTTGTCTCTCAGTAGAAGCCCGAACATATCGTTTTCCTCTACATCATCAAGACGATACTCGCCGAGGTCAAGCCCCTTGAGGGAGCTTCGTATTTCAGCGAATAAAGCGGAGAGCGTTTCTCTTTCACGCTTCTTCTTAGGAACTCTCTTAGTTACAGACACGATAGGTTCTTCTCGGAGGTTGTAGTACTCTCCTTGGAAATGAAACTCTTCCACACGAATGTGGAACATCAGCTCCGTAGCCTCTTCGTGTACACTAAGGAACACCTTTACGTTTTTCGTACGCATAATTTCAATTATATCTAGAGTTAGTAATAAGTTACTACACCAAATTGAGTAAGCCGCTTGCTTAGCTCCAGTGGCGTTCGTCACACACGTGTAACATTTACCACTACATTGACCATCATAACCACTACTTCTGTCACTTAGTCGTTATTGGTTGGTCATTGATTACAATACAAAGATAGTAACTTTTGTTGAACTAACAAACATTTTAGGGCGTTTGGGTGAAACTTTTTTGTAAGTAGTTAGTTTATAAGCACTTACAAGTAGAAAAATTTTTCATCAGCAAGGGCAAACGGGGTACATACGGGCAAAAGTAGGGGCAAAGCAAGGGGAAAACGGGGCGTTTTGGGGGCGTTTGGGCGTGTTTTAGGGCGTTAGGCACATTGCACCACGGGGCATATTTATACGTATGCACACACGTACGCACACGCACGAAGGAGCAGCGTTGTACACTTACATAGTACACCACCACACGAACGAACCACCACACCACCATATCAAGACACCACAGAAGCACACCACGACACCACCATACCACACCACCACTATACCACCACAATAGTACGCATATATACACTAACTAAAAATGTCCATGTTTCTAATTTCTATTTTCTAATATAAGCGGACTACCGCCAGATACGCACCACATCGCCCCCTCTTTAAGGGGTGGGGAACAGACACTAGCACAAGGGTGCCATAATTCTGGGCATTCTTTGCCACGCACCCCAGGGTCTCCCTCCATAAAAACACCCACACGGGGGTACCTTTGGCGTTTTTGTTTACTTTTCATCCATTACCTATATGGTATTATGTATGTTCTTACTCTTATAATAGTATTATAGGTGCTTATTAAGCGTTTCACCGCCGAAATTTTTCCTTTCTATGCCACGCAGTGTGCTCCATCAGCATATATTATATACTTATACTATGATATTACGCTTACCTAACTACATTTTTATAGTGCGCCCAATGATTTCCCAGTGCTTTTACCGCTTTTACGCCACAAACGCTGTTACCTAAGTTAGTTTTCAGATGAATTGCATACATATACTACTTACCTACTACTATAATTCAGCTCTTATACTACTATTATATAGCTCTAACTATATAAATAAGTGTGCTAACTACATAAATGAGCATCTAATTTCAGTTTTACTCCGCAATTCTAGTTGCAAAACTACTTTACCTACAAGTAAAACTACTCTATGCGCCCAAAAATTAGAATGCGCTTTGTAGTTTACGAGCATCTTGAGCTAAAATTAGTAGTGTATCCGTATGTAATAGTAGTTACCTAGTTAGAAAATTAGATTTCTGAGCAGAAAAATCATTCTAATCTGCGTGTAAATTAGAATGCGCCAAGAAAAATTAGAGTAATTCCAATTAGAAACCGCAGTTCTATATAATATATATAATATATTATATAGTTTTCTCCGCCAAATTACAAACACAACTTCTAATTTCAAATTGCGCACGCTAATTTTTAGATTGCGCTTTGTAGTTTTTAGATACGCAAGCTAATTTTTGGGAGCAAATTCTAATTTCCGCAGTAGTTTTTAGATGCAAATTCTAATTTCAGTACGTAATTCTTATTGTAGTTATACTCTAATTAGAAAATCACACAGAAATCTAATGCGCAAAAACGCTAGTTAGAAAATTAGAAACCAAAATTGCGCTTTATCTGAATTGAAGTTAGAATTGCGCTTGGAAAAATTAGAGCGCTAACTAGTTTAGAACGCTAATTAGAATAGAAAACGCTAATCAAATTAGAAATTAGAATGTAATCTACACACCTAAATAGAAAATGAAAACGCAATCTAGAAAATTAGAATGCGCTTTTAGTTATTACAATAGTAATCTAATTAGAATTACACTTACCTAATTAGAAAACTAATTAGAAAACTACGCATCTAATTTCAAATTAGAATTGCGCACACAAATTACGCTAGTTTTTCTGCGTAGAAAACTAAGTTACTCTAATTAAAAACTAAATTAATCTAGTTACTAACTAAAATTAGAACGCTGAAATCTAAAATTACGCAGTTAGAAACTAAAATTACGCCTAGAAAAACTAAATTAGCGCCGATTACAATGAAAACCTATTCAGAAAAAGTACCTCTAATTTCGTAACTACCTGATAATGGGGTGTTTGACCCCCTATAAAAACGACACTTTGATACACAAAAACCACCTAAAAACTACCTAAAAACGCTATAAAATGCAGTTACTCTAATTTCTAATTACTTATAAGTATATACCTAATACAATATAAGCAAACCCTTCGCAAACCCAGTGGCTACGGGCTTTTCGCTACTCTAAAACCCAAAGGGCTTACCCACGCATATAGTTGCACATAGTTGCATATACATATTTACTATCCAATACCAATACATTCGTTATACATACTACTATTTCATATACTAAATAAACACAACAGCATTTCAAGCCGCGAATCTGTTTCCTTTTCACCACCGCTTTCTGCGTATTATAATCACAACCGCCGATTTTGTTATTGTTCTATTGGTTGCACACAGCTACCTTATACAGATGTTATACTATTACTCCCTAGATATAGAGTAGTTTTTGCGCCCTTTTGTTACCCTTACCGCCTATAAGCAGTTTTACCCGCCAAAATTTTACCCGCAACAAATTGAATTTTTAGGTTGCATATACCAAAAACGAAAGGGAGCCTGTCTCCCGACAAACTCCCTTCCTACTACTAATACTAACCCATTATAGGCAGGTTCATCACTCCTACCTATGAGTTTACCACAAAGATTTTATGCGGTATTTCTAGTCTACGCATTCGTAGATTTCTTCACAGAGGGTTTTTGGTAGCCACTCTGTAAAGGCGACTTCATTGTTAGCGTTCTTATACAGAAGGCACACCCCCTCTCTGTCGCCGTTTTCGTAGGGTGTTGGGTCTCCGTAGTACTTTTCAAGGTACTCCGAGTAAGTCATCAACTCTGCGTCAATAACTCGTCTAGCTCTTAGTTGCAACATAGTTCAAAGCTCGCTTATAAATTAGTATTGTTCTAGGGTATTTACTCTCTTCAGAGAAGATGGCACCCGATGCTGACCACACTAGTGTAGGTACACCTGAGTAAACACATTTCTCTTGTTTGACTTGCAGGACCTCTACGATTTCATCGCCCTTCTCCCGATAGAAAGCGGACACCCAGTTCCCGTTTTCAACTCGGTTTGCAGTGCGCTGTCTCCACTCGGGGTAGTGGATGGCTGTCTCCCTAGAGGCTTCCTCTAAGAGGGTTTGCAGAGTTTTAGCAAGCTCCTCTTCTACGTGATTTGTTTCTCTGTTCATACTATATCATTATGTCTACTGAATAGATTTCGTACTCGTCTAGCGTTGTCTTGTACTCTGGAGTGTGCATATCATAATACCACTCTGTGAAGAACACCTTATCCTGAGCGGAGTACTTATCACTATCCTCGGGGACGACATTAAAGTACTCCAAAGATACTTCAAATACTCCAAACTCATTATGGTACTCAACCTCTTTCGCTGAGCAACCGATGTACTTCGCAAGGACCTCCGCCCTTCGTTCAAGTTCTACCTCGTTCATTTTGCGTTTCGCCGCTTTAGTAATGCCCACTTATATAGGGCGGACATATTACCCCCGTCCAAGATTTCGTAACTCTTTACGTCACCGATTGCTTGGAACTCAAACTCGTACCTGTACACCCTAAGAATGAGACTTCCTCTAACATAGTCAGTGTAGAACTCATTCTTGGGCGTGGTTTTCTCTCGGAGGTATCTCCAATACCCAATAACCATCATCAAGGCTTGCCCAAGAACGATGATTATCATAATGCCGAGACAAACTACTTCCTTACTCATATAGTTGGAATCTTGTTGTAGTGTTTACTTATAGCTTCCTCTGATAGTTTCATAACTACATAAGGGTTTTGATAGTCTTCTCCACAAATGAAGTTTTGCAGGATAGCCTCCGTGGTCTCATGAGTGACTTGTTGGAACTCGGTGTTCCCTTCCTGCATATAGATGATAGAGCCGTATACGGCACTTGGGAGTGCTCTTGTTGGTTGATACTCCCCATGCCCCGTAGAGGTTAAAACACCCATTATGTCTCCAGAGGTTTCATAGATGACCACTAAGTTACTCCCACGTGCCATAACTATGTCACCCTTTCGGGCTACAACTACATCAGTCTTCATACCGAACTTGCTTCTTCATACCACGTACATTCTTCCTCTGAGGGGGAAAAGTAGTATATGGTACTAACCCCCACAGCTTTTACCCCACTTATGAGTACTTCCTCTATATCACTAAGGAACGTAGAAGCCTCACACCCGTTTACGGGTTCACCATCTAACATACTGAGGACCCTACCTGAGTGTTTACTTTTCACCAACACCAAGCTACCTCTTACCAAGGGGAGCTTCTCTGGAGTGTGTGGGTCTATCTTATCGTATAGTTGGAAAACTCCTCTGTACCACTCCCAAATGCCATCGAGGCTCCTTATGTAAACCTCCACTCCGAAGTGGTCATCAGCCTTAGCTACTTTGTGTGTAGCAGTCTCCGTTGGAGCGCACGCCTTTCTGTATGCACTAAGTGTAGCTTCTTTCCTCACAACTGAAAAGTATAGGTGCTCCTCACTAAAAGTTAGGTGCTCAATTAAGCGTTTATACAACTCGGGGTGCTTAAGCATCCCCTTTTCCGTGCTTATGACAATACTATCGGGTGATGGGATAAGAACGTTCCTCCCGTCACCAATAGTGTAGTCGCTATTTAAGGAGAACAAGACCTCCGATACTCCACTAATCCTGTGGCGGAGGACGGTCCCCTTCTTAAGAGCTGTTGCAGTGGTAGAGAACCCATTAGAAATCGAAAAGGGTAATCCCATTTACCTTGTTCTTGAAGATGTTATAAGATAGCGTGATGTTCTTGCTCTCCATTTTCAATGGTGCGCCAAGTACTTTAAGGAGTTTGTCTAAGGCTTCTACCACCTTGGTGCAATAGATGCAGTCCTCGGGAGAGTACTTAACCCCTTCACCTAAGTACGAGTCAATCTTACGGGCTACCTCTCTGTCAAAGGTTATAACGTACCCAGCTATGTCACGTGCGGTATAAGTGATACGAGCAACGTGAGCTTCCTCCTTGGTTAGAGGTATGCGGTTTTTCAGTAAAAGCTCATCATACTGAAATTGGTGTATCATTATATCCTTCTCTATGGAGGAGAGGAACTCTGTGGCATCCCTATGTACCTTTCGGTATAGGTCCGCCTTCATAACATTGATAGAGTCCCTTTCGTGTTGCGCTATGGCTTCACGGAGTTCACGACTGATAGCTTTCGTCTTCTCTATACGGGCGTAACTAAGAGCGTCCAAAGCACTACCCAATAGTTGGAAGCACACGTCTATCAGAATTTGGGGAATGTACGTGAAGCGAACTCTCTCCTCCATCGGAACACGTTCGGCTATGATTCTGTACATTTCACTTTCAGTGAGCCTTTTTACTCCGCCACTCTGAAAAGGTAGGTTAGTTGTAGTGGTCTGTTTCATATCGTGCAGGCTTCATTGTAGAGTTTTAGCTGTTCCTCTGTTGGTTTTCGTGAGTTCCCCAAAGTGAAGCATAGCTTCATAGCGTCAGTGTCGCTTACAACATAGACAAAAAGACCTGTGTGACCTATTCGGATAACTGAACCGCCAACAAAACCAATGATTGTCCTTGGGTTTGTGTCGTAGACCCCCTTGGGAACCTCAAACATATAGTCTATGGTGTTTACTCTTGCTACGAGTACCTCACCTTTCAGCACTTCGTGTAAACTCATACTACCTTAGCTGTTTCGTTATACTTAGTGAACTCCTCTTTCGTAGGAACTCTACACTGCGATAGAATTATCCTAAGAGGGTACTCATCTGGGTACAACTTACTTCCTGATACAGACTGTAGAGACCCGTCTATGTACGTAAGCTCCTTCTCAAGAAAGTAATTTACCTTGATGCGACGACCTAACTGAAAGAATACCTCCTGTGCAAGATTACCTTCATAGATTAGGACGGACCCTTCCTCTATTATTGCCCCTTGTAGGGAACTCAACATCAGTCTTTCACCCGTTTTTGCTACGGGGTCTGTCGTTACTGACTCCATTGTCGTATGATTTCTTTTAAGTAGATGGTGTCCCCTCCAACACTAACAGCGGTGGATAGTGCTTTTAGGAGGACCTCCATCACGAGGGTTTTCTCAGTAGATGATGATGGCCTTTGAATGTTGTTGCACCCAAAGGCGTAATGTGGTGTAGTGACCTTTGCGAACATCCTCCAGCAGGTGTCTTGCTTAACACCCCTAACGGATATGCCTATGGTAGCGTTGCTCCTTTCAAAGAGGAACTCCCCAGCACCCAAGGTGTTGAGGAGTACCACTACGTCCATCATATTTTGATAGCTTGTAAGAACTCAGCCCTAAGAGGTCCGTTAAAGAATACCCCACCGAGCTTAGAGGTTAGTGTGTCACCGCCCTCGTCTTCCTTACCTCTGAAACTAACACAGAAATGTTCCGCCTTGATGACGACAGCAACATTCTCAGTCTCTAAGAGGTAACTAAGCGTGTGGTAAATCTGCTCTACTAAGCGTTCTTGTACCTGGGGTCTTCGGCAAAAGAACTCTACAACCCTATTAAGTTTGGAGAGTCCAATCACCTTCCCCTCGGGAATGTACGCTATGTAAGCCTGACCACGAATGGGCATCCAATGATGCTCACACATAGACTTTACACTGATACCTCTTTCAAGTACCATACTACCATACTCCATAGAGTTACCGATGGTCATAATCTTGGGGAAGTTTTTGTAGTCCAACCCCCAAAATAACTCAGAGTGATACATCTTAGCCAATCGGCGAGGTGTCTCCATAAGAGACTCATCTGTTAGGTCCAGACCAAGATTATGGTGAAGGAGGCTGAACAGCTTTTCAGTGTCTTCTCGGAGAGTATCTTCCTCCTTAATAAGGCGCACCATAGGTGTCTCCACTCCCATAGACTTTAAGTGTTCGTGAACTGCTCTACCTAATGCAAGGTCGGTTTTGTTTTTGTCTAATGCCATTATAAGTTGTTTATTGCTTCAAGGGTTACTTTTAGCTGGTCCTCAGATAAGTGCTTGCCGAGGATAAGTTTCACCTCACGCAGAGAGACCTCTCGGTCCTCTAAGCTCTTTCGTGTAGTAAACATTGGGTTGTTGCTACACACATCAAGAGGGTAAGAAACTGCTATCACCTTTGTGGTATCATAGAAGCGTGCTTCATTCCCGACAATGGCTGCACGAGTACCAGCCTGCACAACCCTACTCCAAGAGTCTCCGTGAATAAGCACCGAGGAGTTTATCTGTATCTCCATTAGTCAAGATGAACACCTAAATCAATGAGTGCTGTTTCAAGGTCTTCCTTGAATGCTTCGGACGTTAGCTCTCTCATTCGGTTAGCTACTCTCTTTACTAACTTGTCGCTGATAAGTTCAGAAGGAACGCCAGCCTCTAGAAGGTCATCCTCTCCGAGGGAAGTTACCACAACCTTTTCACTATTCATAATCTCTAATAGTTATTGCGGAGGGGAAACGAGGTATGCCATCATCAGATAGTCCTTGGTACTGAATGGTGGCTACCTTACCGATAACCTCCTCCTTGTTCATAAAGTACTTAGTGCGCAATTCTCTAGTTCCTTGTGGTTTCACATTGAACCTTCCACCTGCACATTCACATACAAAGATAGCAGTTCCTTCGTCTCTACCTGATGCCTCTACGACATCAACTATTGGGAACTCCTCAGTATCAAACCTTTTCAGCTTTATTAGGTCATTGCTTCGGAACCCAAACTCATAAAGGCCTCGGGTGTTTCGGATGATTGCCCCTTCGTAACCTTGACTTACGAATTGATCGTGTTTGTTCTGAACCTCCTCAAGAGTATCAGCGGTATATGTGGGGCTAAGGTACACGATAGAGTCCTCGGAGACACCCTTGAAGTCCTCACACAAGCTCTTCTGTCGTTCAGCGTAGTTAGCCCCTTGAATAGGTCTATCGTAAACCACAAACCTAATTTTAGAGGTGAGGTCAGATACCTTCTTAACCGCAGAGATTATCTCTTGGAACGTTAGCTCCTTGTGGCAGTACAGCTCTCCGTCTAAGGGTAACTTGTCAAGGTTGTCCTTAGCCCACTTTTCAATGTGGGGAATTTTGTAGGGCTTCCCATTACGGGATAAGATGTGCACACCTTCAGCATCTGAGAAGATGATACAGCGCACGCCATCATACTTCGGCTGTACGAAGCAGGGGAACACAATCTTCTGTGCGGAGAAACCGCATGCAAGCATAGGCTTCATCTTACCATTTGCATCAGTGTTGTGTTCTCCCTTTGGAGGTTCATAAGAGAACCCTTTATCGTGCAACTTCTTTACGAGAGACTCTGCGTCAAACACCGCCTTTTCTTCGGGAGACTTATAGTTGGACTTTCCTTCGTTCACTCCCTCTGTGTAAGCGTACCTGTCAAAGGTGCTCTTTCCACCGATGGTCATTATCTTCTCAGTCTCCAAAATAGGAACACCTCCTTGCATATATACACGCACGTAATACGTACGTACATTTCCATTTTTAGAGAGGGCATAAAGTGGGGGAGAAGAGAACAAGCCACCACGTGGTGGAATTGGAGCCTTACACGTAGGTTGTTCCTCCTTGATTGTTGTTCCCTCTAGGACATCACCCGAGGGGAAAAGTATGGGTATAAGTGTTAGCATATTTGGTACTTATTTATACTTTAATATACGCATAACTAACGAGAAAAACAAATGGAGCTAAGATTGCTCTTAACCCCATTTGTCGTTCTACTAAAGCAAACATCTACGCCAATATCGTGGCAAGCGTTAGGTACAAAGAAAGTAGCACGCCTAACTCTACAAAGAGTAACCAGCATTTCGGCTTAACTACACACAAAGATAAACATACCCCCAATACTATGCAAGACAGATACCAATACTCTGTGCTCAAGCACCAAGAGAAGGATGCCACACAAGCAACTACTGCCGCACCAAAATGTACCTCATAGGTTAGGGGCATATTGTAGTTAGGGGCTACCGCTACGAAGATAGTAGCCGCACAAGTTAAGTAGGCAAGGAACTCTGTACCCTCCGAAGAAGCACCTAGCAGGATGGGCATAATGGTAGCCGCACATACAGCAAGTACTGCTGTGAACAACCAAGCCCCTTTACCCCGCTCTTTATGGTAGTGGTACGTGTCGGAGATACTAGGAGTTAGCTCCTTAAACACTATGAAGGAGTACACTAAGTACCCGATTAGAAGTCCTAGAGAAGCTAGAACCATAATAAGTTTCACACTCATAATTCTCTTTAATTAGATAGAATTAAACCAAATTCTCGTACTTGCTCCAATCAATGGACGCTCTAGCCTGCCACCATTTCTGATAGACCCCCTCCACAAACTTTAGTGTGGTAAGGTAGAACTCCGTGAACTCCTCAAGCGTTGTGAACTCGTGGAATTGTGGTTCTGTATCTGTACCAAACTTGATAGTCGTAGGAAGGCTTTTCCCTTGGGTCTGATAGGCAATGTCGTAGAGGACCTTGTAGTTCAGCTTATCCTCATTAGTGAGGTTCACAAACAACCCCTTCCACTCAAAGCCCTTAAGAACCTCAGCGTCCGTCATCGTCTTATACCAATCAACCACTATCGCCTTTACCTGGTCAATGGTGGGTTTATAAGGGAGCACCGCTTGAATTAAGTCGTTTCCGAATACCCAAGAAAGTATCCACTCACCTTTTACCTCGTTATAAGGAAGTAGAGAGGGGGTTGCCCCCTCTACTCCTTTCGTTACTAAGTATTCCATTATAAGAAATCTGTTATGTTAATGAACTCCTGTACACTCTTCACCTCACGGATTTCTCCATCGTACATAGTACGCACAACGAGGTAATTCAGTGCTCTAGCGGTATCATTAGTTCTAAAGAAGACGACACCTGCGTCACCTGAATTATGGCCTAAGACTAATGGGAGTTTCTCTGAAGTAACACCCCATAAGCTCGTATACCCTGTGTAGTAGGTTGATTTAGACCCAGCACTTGTCCCTTGTGGAGTAATACCAAGAATGTCCATGTACTTCTCGTGGCGAACTCTCTGTACGTAGGTTTCCCAAGACCTACAAAGGATTATCTGTGTAGTTGCCCCGTCACCTCTAGTAGCTCTTAGGAAGAAACCATCTTGCTTTTCAGAGTTACCAAAACACAGACTTCCACCAAGGTTATTAAAGCACCCAGCGTTGAGAAGTTCATAACCCATAAGTTTAATGGTAGTACAACGAATCCACTCCTTAGAGACTCCGTTTTCTTTCCAGAACCCCCATACATTGTTATTCTTCGTTATGTCAGACATACCACTTTCTAGGGCTTCTCCCTGTACTACTCTACCGCCGTTCCAGTTCACTTCTCCCCACAAGAACCCTTGCAGAGAACCCCTTCCAACGTACACTAGGTTAATGATGTTCTTGTACTCATCATACGAGAACACCTTCAGACCTCTTGAGGCTAGTACATTGACGTGGTTATCAAAAGGTATACCTGTCGTAGGAACACTAGCCAAGGGGTTGTCCTTAACCGCACCAGAGCCAGAACGCCCATTGATAGAGGTAGTCTTAAACGCTCCAACAAGTGTAGCCTTATGGTGTACCCACTCGGGTTCTACATCAGTGATGTCGTCCGTATAAGACAGCACAGCATATAGGTCTGGAGAGGTCAGCAACTCTGGAGTGTTGGGTACAGAGAAGTAACACCATTCAGCCCCTTCTACAACGTCTAGCACTATATACATCCCCACGGAGAACGACCCGTCATTGAGGGAGGGGATAAACGATGAGATAACGTTTCCTCTGCCGTTTACTAAGCAAACACCTTCTGAACCCCCTGAAGTTGGGACACGCACCTTTCGTCCACCCTTGACAGAAACACGATAAGTGTTTCTAGTCGTATCTGGAGAAATAGAGTTACTAGCGGTAGAGCTTGGAGAGCACTTATTGTTCAGCACCTCGTTACCTGCTCTTCGTAGGTCCTCAATAGTAAACTTCGTAGAAGAGGGGTTATCAGGTCTAACGCCGTATGCGTAGCAGAAGTACTTCTTCATACTCTTTACGTCATTTACTCCCTTGTACCAATACTCTGGCTCATATATCATCAAGTCACCTTGCGTCATATCAACCTGAGCGTCCGTACAATTACTCTGTATCTCGTTGTCGTCATACTTCAAGAAGGTATCTTTTCTAAGACGGCAGATATTCATAACTCCCTTAGACTTTCGCTCCTGCTTAGCTAAGCAAGGGAAGCGAGCCTTAAGGATGGCCGCAATATGTGCAGAGGGCTTATAGGCATTACCGAACTTATACCCCGTCTTGTTGTCAAGATTGGAGAGCTTAGCTGGAGTTGCCACCGCATCATCAAGCTCAACAACTGTGTACTGAGGCTGACGAATGTTAAGCTCATCAAAGCGTTCTCTGTACTTCTCAAACACAGCTTCGTCAAGGTACTTAGTGAGCTGGTAGTTACCTAGGAGCTTACACTTAGAAACATTCTCCGTTCCATCAGCGTTGATACCTCCAAGTCCCTTAGCATACCAAGCCTCAAGTTCAGACCCGTCACCTGTAATAGAGCCGATATTGATACGAACATACTTCAAGGAGTTATTACCCGAAAGTATTTCCTTGAGGAGGTCCGTCCCCGATAGCTTGGGGCAATTTTCAACTCTAAGACCAACAAGGCGACTAACGTCACCAAATACAATACCCGCTCTCGTGATGTTTGGTAACGACACAAGAGATAGGGTCTGGTAGTTATTAGGGAGTTTCACCACCTTGACAGCGGAGCTTTCTCCAAAGAGAATAGACGAAAGAGAGTTACACCCACGTGCATCAACCTCTTCAAGTCTAGAGCACCCTGTTAAGCTAAGTGAAGGAAGGTTCTCATACCCATTAAGAGCGAGCTTTCTGAGCATAGGCAGGTTGTCTCTAATGGCGAACTCTGTCAGACCATAGGACTTTCCTTCCTTACCCATAATCAGTTCCTCAAGCACGGGCATATTGGGGATGTCCAAATTCGTGAAGCCACCCCAATCAGAGAGGTCAAGTTTCGTTATCCACTGCCCACCATACAGATGGAAGATGGTACCGATATTTGCTACCTGAGTGTAGCGGTACACGAACTCTTCTCCCTTCTGCACCTTCTTATGAACCATAGAGGTTCCCTCTCTCTTGAACTCAAGATAGAAGTCTCTACCCGTTACAGCACGAATAGTAGCACCTGCTTCAGAGTTACCCTTCCAAGCGATGTCCGTTGCAGTGTACTGACCCGTAGCCGCCCAAGCATCAAACAGAGCCATTCGGTTATAGATGAACCACTCTCTGTGCGACTTTCTGTTCCCCTGCATACTTTCAAGGTAGGAGTACGTCTGCGTAGTAACTCTCCCGTCACGGATAACAGAGACACCCTTAGTCTTGGGGTCAATGTACTTTCTAAGAGAGTCCACATTGAATACTCGCTCACAGAAACGCTCACTCTGTTCGTCATTAAACATACGAAGGATGTCCGCATTAGAGAGTTTTGCTCTGATACGGAGATATGCCTTCTTGATTTCATCGGGGAACTGCTCACGCAGGTTCTTCCACAGAACACTATCGTGCCCAGCGAAAGCATAGACGGTCTTTCCTCCTACGGACAGCTCGGTGTCAATGGTCTCCTCGTTAATGTCCCAATGATAACGAAGTCTCCCGTCATTTCGGACACCTAGGATAGTATCGTTATCATAGAAAATCATATAGGCGAGTACCTTGTCACGCTTAGGCTCGTAGAAGAAACTCATCATCATATTCTTCACACGCTGGTCACAGCAAGCGAACATATCCGTGAACACATAGTAGTCACAGAGGTAGTCTATATCAAAGTAGTCACCAAGCTCTCTCTTGAACTTAGTTTTTCTCTGAGTGATTGCACTTGCAGAAAGCCCACTAGCGAGAGTGTCCGTAGAGTGTACCCACTTGACAAGAGGCTCAAGATACTTAGGTTTCAGTGTCCCATCAGCATACTTAGCGTTTATTCCCTTGTCATCGGGGAAGCGTGCTTCAAACACCTTCATCCAATTAGGCGTACCATCAGATGCCTTAGCGTCAAAGTCAGAGTCCTTAAAGCTACCCATTGGATAGTCGTTGTTAAGGAACTCCCAACATTCGGTTGGGTTCTTACCTCCGAACTTAGTCGTTACCCAAGTAGCATCGTGATACCCAGGAATACCCAAGAACCCGAAGACATCCTCGGTGCTCTTATCGTTGTTAAAGTTGAATTTCCCAAGGAACTTAGGAGTCTCATCTACTGAACCACGATAGAAGAGCAAGCAAGGCTCTCCGTCCACGGTGGTACGCACATCCTTATCGTAGCGTTTTCTATCTACGTGCTTCTGCGGTGGTGTAAGTTCCCCTGCCTTAATAAGCGTATTGTGGACAAGGCGAGCCATCCCCGTATTATGGGAGCTTGAACTTTCGGCAAAGTCCGCTTTAAGACAGAAGCAATTTACGTCTGCACCAGCAGGCATACCATCCTTAGCAATTCGGAACGTCCACTTACCACTTTCTCTGAGAGTACCTCCTGCACCATTCTCATCACAACCTACAAACAACTGCCCCAGCTTTTTCTCCTTAGAGCTATCGTAGGTATAGATGCGGTAGTTCTTAGTGGGGTAAGCAAGAGACGAAGTTCCTTGAAGGGCTATACACCCACCAATAAGACGGAAGTTCTGTTCGGGGACACCACCCTTCACAAAGGTGAAAATCTCAGATACATCAAACTTCGTCTTCTTGTTGTTATTCACTGCCGCATAAAGAGCGGTAGGCATCCCACTTGAGTGAGTGCCTGTAATAATTACAACACGAAGTCCAGCAGGAGCACTTTCAACGCTAATGTCCCCTTCGGAGTTAAGGACATCATTCTGCTTGTACTCTGCGATAAGGTCGTCCACCTTGGGCTGACCAAGAATGTACAAGGAGAGTACCTGGTCATCAGTTAGGAACGTATTGTACGCTCTAATAGAATTAACATCTATCGTAGCCTTCGTTGAACCTATCTTAATAGGCATAGGAGTGGCTTGATAGACACTATCAGTAGGACCTCTCTGCACCCCAGCACACATTACCCCATTGATATAGAGGTAAACCATTTCAGAGTTATTCTTCTCGTACTCTGAAGACTCTGATTTACTTTGGGGGAACGACACAAACGTAACCTCGTAAGGAACGTCTGAAGCCATCTTCATAGCGAGTTTACTATTACCGCTCGTGATTAGTCTAGCTTCACTAGGAGTAATTTCAAACCCAGTTCCTCTAGAGTCTACGCAAGACACAACTACTGCATCGTGGTCTACTACCTCACTACACTTGTATCTGATAGAGAACGCAAACGCATTAGTTGTTGGGAGTACCTGCTGAAGAGGCTTGTAGTTTACTACTGATACAGCGTCCCCCTTGTGACGAAGCGCTCCGTTAATCCAACCATCACCACCAAAGTTAAAGCCACTAAAGTCGGTAGTTACTCCGTTGTACGTCCAAGAGTCTCTCTTAACATCAGAGTTACTTCTACCTTGTGCGGATAGATGCAACTTCAAACCATCGGTGGGTTCCGTAAGATTAAGGTCCGTCTTACCTACCTGTAAGGTATAGGTGTACGTGGTATCGCCACAAGCAATTTTGCAGGAGCGTTCCCCTTCCCTATTACTACGTAACTGAAGCTCATTGTCCACGAAGGAAACCTTAGCAGAAGCAACTACCTCATCACCCTCATATACCGCAACAGCCGTTGGGGTCTCAAGAGGGTTGTACACAGCATAGCTCAACGTATAGGTGTCAAACTGCTTAGTGACCAATTCAGGTCTCTGCCCAGCGGTATAAACTCTACCATCTGCATAGTCAAAACGGGTACAAACAATAGGTCTGTTAATACCCTTAGTGACTACGGCTACATCAAAGTAGATGCTGTTTGACTTAATAGTCCCACCGCCTAGAACTTCAAGCTCCGCAACTAATTGTACAGAGTTAGAGCCGTGGGACATTCTGCTTGTGTCAATCGTAAACGCCCCGTTGGCCGAGGATGCGGTAATAGTTCTGTCTTCGGTTGGTGCGCCATTGACATAGCAACGAAGAACCTTACTACCACTACCCGACAAAGCATAGGGAATAGACAAGGACTTACCTCTCTCCGTGAGGGTAGAGATAGAATATGAGCTAGTAAGTTTCAGCTGAATTACATTCACCGTCCACGAAGCCGAAGCAACCTGTCTATCACTACCTGCACCGACCTCTAAGCGCACTCGGATATTATTAGTACCAACACCCACGAACTTAGTAGCGTCAATCTTCTGAGTACTACCAGCCGCTACGTTTGACTCAAAAGAGTACGAAGTAGCCCCTCTAGTAATAGTTACGACAGCCTTAGCAGGGTTCCCCGTAGTGTCCTTGGTCTCCGTATTGATTTGGTCATAGGAGTAGACAAGAGCAACCTCATCCCCAGCCTTTACATTAAGGTTGGGAGTTATACGGGTAAGGACAATCTTGGTTGCACTTTGAGAACCTCCACCGCCACCTGTGATAGGACCTTCGGTAGAGATTTCTTCCCCAAGCATATTGTTCACAACAATTCGGTAGACCTTGTCAGCACCTTCCCCTTCTTCCTCAACCTTGATACCACCGACGGCTTCCTTTTTGAGCTGTTGGATAGCGGAATGAACTGCCCCACTCTGAACCGCATTGGTAGAGTTAGGAGTTACACTATTCTCCACAGCAACCTCAGGGATGGAGATAGTAACCTCACCGCTAGCGTTTGGAAGTTTCTTCTCAGCAGGTTTAGTACCTACATTAAAGCTGATAGAGCGCACAGCACCCTTAGCACCATACTTTTCCCAAGAGCTTTCTACGAAGAAGCTAGTAATAGAAGTACCTGCGAAGCGATAGTCTTCCCATACACCACTCTTGGTTTCAAAGGTTATAATTGCGCCCTTCTTTCTTTCATCGGGGTACTCGGCATCCTGCATAGCTTGGAGAGCTGTCGCTAGGGTGTAGAAACCACTACCAAGGGGAATTTCCGTGGTGACGTTATAGAAACCGCTACCACTACCATCACCCGAGCCACCCTTAGAAGCACCAAAGAGGTCAAGATGGGACCCGTTAAAAGCATAGAACTCTTGCCCTACTTGATAGAGTACTCCCTTTTTAGGTGAAGTAACAGAAGTAGAACCTGTCTCCATCGTAACAACCTCAGAGACTTTACCACCTGCGTTCTTTCGTAGGTACACACCATCAGACGAAGGAGAAACACCTGCCTCAAGCACCGACTTACAACCTACGATAGGAGCAGTCTTACTCTTGAGTGCCTCCATAGAGGTTAGTCTCTCATCAAGAGTGGTAAGAAGTTCCTTCGTGTTTTTACCCACAAGGGTGAACACTCCAACAGAGTTAAACACATAGAGGTCCTCACCCATCCCATAGATAGCTTCTCTATTGGGGCGGTTGTTGTCCATATAGAAGAGGGCAGTGTCCCACTTAGCGTAGTAGTTACTATCCTTTTTAGCCGCAAATGCGTCAAGGTCTTTTAGGTAAACTACCAAGTACCCAGAGGGAGCTTCACTCTGTAAGATATTGGGGTACCCTCCCTCTAGAGCGGAGAAGGTATTAAACACTCTCTTGGAGGTAGTGGCTAGAAGTGAGGAGGTCTTTCCAAGGGTTTTAGTCGTCTCTTCGTGTCCCTTAGTTACGTCCTCTAAGCCCTTCTTAACCTTCTTAATCTCCTCACCCTGCCCAGACTTTAAGGTATCTACTGCCTGCGTTACTTGGTCAGTCAGTTCTCTAAGAGCTGTCGTAACAGCCGCCTGAGACATTACCGAGGAAGTAGATGTTCCCTTCGTCTGAGAGATTGTAATGTTAGAAGCCGCAACGGGGATTTCCTTATGCGACCAATAAGTAGCCCCAGCTTCTCGGTACATAATGATGAGAGCCGAAGCATTCGTAATGGTTATAGGTCTGCCATCAACCCCTATGAAGTTCTTATAGGTCCCTGCACCTGCCGCAAGGAGAGTTACAGACTTATTGCTTGGGAAATTTGGTTCGTAATTAACGTCCGTAGCAAACCCCGATACACCACCTGATACAGAGTTCACGTAGCGTACCATATTTGCAATCTCTCGGTCAATTTTATCCATCAGAGCGATATTGTTATCTCTCTGAGTCTCTTTAACCTGTTGTGCGAGAGTAGTGGCGTTATCCACATTGGTGGAACTCTCAGTAAGAGCTTCCCACAATTTCAACAGCCCCTTGTCCCCCTTAATAATGGCGAAGAGCATTTCATTGATTTTCGTCCTCGCCGCTAATCCAGAGTCTCCCTGCTGTATTCTCTTTATATCTTGTATATCCATATTCTCAAAACAAATAAAGGGCAACCTACATTTCTGCAAGTTACCCTTTCTTTGACATATTCAGATTTAGTTCAGTGCCGTCCAGTCGGCTACTGCCTTTGCAGCCGCAGTTCGTACGTAGAACTTCTTACCCGTGGTGTCAGTGTACTGAGAGCCGATAGGGAACTTTTTGATGTCCTGTACAAGCTCATCGGTTGCATCACTGATTGCGCCTTCACCCGTGACTACGGAGTAGTGGCGAACCTTATCCGCAGAGTTAAGCACTCGGAGGTTTTTTACTTTTGCCATTGTTTATACGTTTATATTGTTTTCAACTCACGCTCCTATGAGAGGAGCGACAAAAGGTTGTCCGTAGCAAAGATACGACTTATTTTATAATTCCCGTGGGACAACTAGTTTAGTAGCTTCCTCCTTGTACTTATCATACATCACCGCCATCTTATGCGTCTGCATGTTTAAGTACACCTTAATCCCGAGGGAAGAGAGCACCTCATCAGTGTGCATATATTGCATAAGAGCTTGGTAGGTAATTGCGGACCCCCAAAATACCCCAACGGCAAGATTAGTCTTGCTGTATTTAAGGTAGTTTGACGCAAACTCCTTAAGGCTGGTTAAGTCGTCTTCGTCATCTACCACCACTTTCACGAAGTCGTCCTCATTAAGTAGGTGGTAGTTGTTGTATTTCATTCGCAGGTTCTCCCCCGTGCTGGGAAGTTTGTAGTCTACGATGAATGATACATTACGGAAGTGTCTGTAAGGGAGAATATCCACACAACCACTAGTCTCAATGGCTACGTGATAACCCTTAAGAGTAGCGATTCTAAGGAACTCGGAGACATCTTGGAGTAGCGGTTCCCCTCCTGTAAGGCAGATAAGGTTATACCCATAAGAGTCTACTGACTCTAGAATATCCCACTCATCCATTGGGTGTCCGCTTTTACCTTCAAGTGCTTCGGGTGTATCACACAGCATACCCTTAGTTTTTAAGTAGCACCGAAGAGGGCACTTACTAAGTCTAACGAACACACAAGGCGCTCCAATCCCGAACTTGTTTACCTCGCCCATAAAGGCTGGGTAGATAGTTTGTACGTTTAGCATACGGCTCTATATTGTTCTCTTGTTAAGTACTTCTTGAAGTTAAGAACTCTACTCTTATACACTCCCAAGAAGCACTTAACAGCGGTAATAGTAGAGTTATTATCTCCCTTCTTTAAGAGGGAGATTAGGTTGTTCTGTCTCCCGTCTATGTCGGTGGTGTCTAGGTAGGCAACGATTTTACTACGTAGTCGCCCGAGGGAGAAGGCTCCCCTAATGGCTGGGTAGAAAACCTGCTTTCTGTAATAAGACATAACCTCAGCGAGTACCACTACGGCATCCCTTTCTGAAAGGCTAAGTGCCTTAGTACAGATAGTACTGATAGCTTCCCTCTCGGTTTGAAGAGACTCATTGGCGGAACCCTCAATGACGTATTTCCCCGACTTGAACTCAACACAAGTTCCAACCAAATGTTTGGCTAAGTTATTCATCGTTTCTCTTTTATTGGTTCTTTCACCTCTTCAAAGTCAGCGATTTCTGCTGAGCCTTCAAGAGACTTACTTCGTTCTGGTAATTCTGTTACCGATGGTTGGGGTAAGGAAGAAGGTCCTCCTCCGAAGAGTTTCGCTAAGATGCCTCCACCTCCCGAACTTGCAGAACCTTCTGCCTCTACACTAATACTAAGACGCTCTCTTGAGAGATTAGCCTTAGCCGCTGTTAGTCCGTTTAGTCGGTCCATTTCACTTGAGAGGTTAGCATCTGGAACACCACCATCTAGTTTTTCGTGTAGTGACGCTCTCTGAACTCTTGTGTACTGCATCTTGATGAGGTAGTCCATCATATCCTGCGGAGAGGTTGGGTAACCTTCCTCCCAATCAATGGAGCAAGCACTATCCTCCTCAAAGAAGGGGCACTTATCAGAGATATAACAGCTGTTACAAGACATCCCTCCAGATATACTCTCAAGGGAAACCTTCTCACGTTTCTTGGGTAAGGGAGCCGCTTCAAAGGAGGGTTCCCATACGTCCATAGGTTTCTTAAGGATGGCAGAAAGGTAGTCTGATTTACACTCCTCAAAGTCATCCTCTTGTCGTAAGCAAGTTAAACACCTGGGGGCTGACCCCTTCTCATAAAAGGGACAGAGGTGTTTGGACAACTTCTCTGGAGTGTCTGCTTCAGTTATGCTTCTAATCCTTTTTAGGATGCTTTCTTTCATACCTACTTACGTACTTGTTCTTGAGTTTCAGGTTTGCCATCTTTATGAACTCCTTTCGGAATCCGAGCCACCCAGTTAAGTTCATATTATTAACAGCGTATCGGTCTTCTTTCTTACCGATTACTCCTTCATAATCAACCCCAGCTGCAATAAGTTTCACTTTACGCTGTTTACGGATGCGCTCCTTCTTCTTGTAATCTAAGGTACGGAAATTCTTTCCATCATAGTCGTAGGTAGTACCATAACGAGTACCCCCAAGCCACGTTGTGGAGTCCACCGAAAAGAACGGGTATCTCTTACATAACTCAAAGGAAGTCCAAGCAAACCCGTGTATGCGTGTTCCATACTTATTTGCAATGGTGGCTACCTTATGGGCATTCTCCTTTTCAAGCTGGTTTACCCCTACATACTTGTACCTCTTGCAGTAATACTCAAAGTTAGTAAGTTTATTATCCCCTCTAGCTCTATGGGACACATATACTATTTGCAACCCCTCGGCTTCTAAAGGTTCAAAGTATTTCTTGTTCCACTTTCTTACTATCTCCTCTCCGACAACTACATCAAGGTCAAGGTTAGCCGCCACGAATATGTACTCCTTATGCTTACGCAACCAAGCCACATACTCCTCAAGATAAGGCAACCAAAACTCCTCCGTGGAGAGCTTCTCATATTCAGGGTGTCCCTCGTGGAATTGCCCCATAAAAGAGAACGCCCCCGAGTCCGTCATAAAGATGCCATCTTGTTCATACACCTCTTTCATTAGCTCCTCAAAAGAGCGAAGGGCTTTTCTAAGGTAATAGTAAGACACAAGTATCTCCTTTAGACCAAAGCGACGAAGAGTTCTAGCATCCTCAATAGAAGAGGCAGAGAAAAACAACACTGCCTTACTCCGCCTCTTATCATATTCTAAGTTCTTGGGTATCATCTTAGCTCTCTAATAAGATGGTAGCTTCCTCTCTGAATAACTCCACATCTATGGTATTCTGAACGTTCTCGTCCTCTAAGATACTTGGTAATCTCCCCTTGCAAAAGACTCTTGGGTCTTCATCAAATAGCTCTGGGCTAAACATTCCATTAACCGCAAGAGCCATAGCTTTGTGCAGGCAAGATTTGCACTTCCCACAACCTTTTTTACTAGTGCTAGAGTAGCAGGTTCTTAGTGTCGGGATGTGAGATACGTCTATACCTCTTTCAATAGCCTCTCTCAACATCTGCCCCTTAGACCAATCTCGGTAAGGTGTAAGTACTCTTGGGTGTACACTCTCCCAAGTCTCTGGGACCTCTCTAAAATAGTAGTAGTTCTGCACAAACCCTGCTAAAGCGTTTAGCACATCGGGTTGCTTGTCATAGTGCATATCGTAGCTACTGACACCAAGAAGTACCTCATTAGCATACTCCAGCGCTCTGAGTATGTAGAATATGTTTCTCATCGGAACTACGAGGTTGTTGTCCTCCAAACTAGCGAAGTTTAGAGTCTCATCAACTACCAAGTCCTCAGTAATCTTTCCACACGCTCTAAGGTGGTTTATCTGCTCTATTTCAAACTTCTCATACCTAGCTCCTGACGTGAAAGTGAGGAGTAACTCTGGTTCTTCAAGTAGTCTGTATAGCTCAGAATCAAGCCCAGACGAGTAAAGTAAAACGCTCATTGTACTATCTATATTCTAGTCTATAAATAACGAGGGGGAGATTTTGAACTCCCCCCCTCTTACTGCTCCTTAGTGTTAAGGCTGTTAAGCAGCGCCACTCGTCTTAGCTGCGCCCTTACCACCGCCTCGACCACCTCTTCCGCCTTTACCACCCGTGGTGTCCTTCTTGTTCACCTTCTTAGCCACTGGCTTGGCAGTTCTAATGGTTGCGGGCTTGATCTTCTTAGCCATAATCGTATAAGATTTTTATGAACAGCGTATTATTTTATTAGCCGATTAGCTGTTAAACCGACACTACAAAGATAGCAGTTTTCTTTTACTTAGCAACCTCGGACAATAATTTTCAGCACCACCGCTGTAATCCCGTCAGCGTCCGTAAATGATGGTCTAACATCAGATACAAGACCCTTCTTTGAAAAGTAGGTGTTACTAATAATCACTCCCTTGATTGCCTGATTGAGCGCCCCAGCCCCTACAACTCTAAGATGGATTACCCTATCGGGGTCCTCTTGGTAAATAGAGTAAATGCTGGCACCCAACTTATTGGGGTCGGTAGACGACTTACACCGAATTTCCTTGTGAACTACGTCCATACTTCTTTCATAGTTTAATCGCCAACCAAGTAACTTTGCCTAGCAAAGATAGGTAAAATATCTAAGCTATTACAATTTTACCGACTACTTCCCCAGCTACCATCACGTAGTAAGTGCCGCTTTTTACTTTGTATCCTACCTTCTGTACTTTAGCAATACCTGCCTCTACTTTAAGTAGGTCAAAGTAGTAAGGAAGGTAATCTTTCAGCGAAGGTTCATATACACCCTCTTCGGGAATTTCAGTACGAGTGCTATCCAAAAGTTTCCAACCAATATAGTTCATCTGGAACTCTCGGTTAGAGGTGTTCTCCACTCTCATTGTAAGAACGAGATTTGAGAACCCGTCGGGAATAGCGTAGCTAGCGAGATTTTGGAACTGAATGTTTACCTTCCCATTTCCATAGGTGAATGAGAGTTGGTCATCGACCCCGATTAGTTTCTCGGCAGAGATTGAGTCTTTGGATGTTGTTGTACCCTTATCGTAGGGGTCTTCACCTAGAGGTACCGAACAACACTCCGAGGTGTCTCCTCCCCAAAGTGGGGAAACCTCATTGACGAGAATGCCTACCCAGATTAGAGTAGAGAACGCAAAAAGCGTTGTGAGAAGTGCGCTCGCCTTTTTCCCGAGGGCATAACCCAGAAGGATAGCGAACAGAATAGCCAAGATGAGGCTAACGAAGATAAATGACATAGCTATTATCGTTATTAAAGTTAGTATTGTCTGCACCAATATAGGTATCATCCATATCAGTACAAAGGGCTTGTTAGTTTTCGGAGAAGCCATTACTTATCAGTTTCAGCTTCCATTTCGTGTACGAGGAGTTTCATATCCTCTGGAGCGATTAAGAACAGACACCCCTTAGCGCCTTTCTTTTTGATAGCGACTATGGGGACCTTCTTTTCTACCTTAGCCTTAGCCTTGGTGTCTTCGTAGAGTTCCCATAGAGAGAAGCTGGCACGGACCTTGCACTCAATATACACTCTCTCGTGTAAGGAGTCGCTATTAGTTCCGTGACCGCTATTACTTCCTGATAGTGGTACTCTTCTAGTAGAGAACATTGAAGCAACTTTGCGCTCAAAGGCTTTCCACGTACTTTTACTAGTAGGGTTCTTAACCACCACATTATTGGAGCGTATTTGCTCCTTGGTCTTTCGTTTTCGTTTCGTTAGTGTGGGCATAGGCTTGTAGTTGAGAAGCCCAAAAACTTCAAAAGCATCCAAAATTTTGGAGTTTCGTAGTTCTTGGGCTGTTCTTAATCCTTAGAGGGCGTTTCCTCTACAAGAGGGTCGTTTCGGTCTCGTAGTTCTTCCAACTGTCCAGAGTCTCCTGAACAGCAAGAAGTCCCGCACTTTCTTCTCTGTGCTTTCATTTCTGCGAGGTGTTCCCCTCGTATAGACCCGAGAATAAAAGTGCACACGAGCATAACGATTAGCCCTATGGAGGCTATAACTAGACTTGCCATATCTATTCTTTACTACATAGGTGAATTACAGCTATCACAAGAAAGATTACAGACACAATGATTATGCCTAGGCAAATATCTTGTATCAGCGCATCCTCTTGTAATTGGTCGTAAGGTAACATACTTCTCTATTCTTCAATTAACAATAACTGACTTCCGATGTACTCAACCTGATACTCCCTAGCCTTAGCTTTTGCTTCCTCCATAGTAAGACCTGAGTGTTCGTGCAGAACCTCGGTGTACCCGTATATCCGTATTCGTAAGGAGTACCTTCCATCCCTTGTCTCCTTTATAAGGGCTTCGTACTGCCCGTAGAAGGAAGAGATTAGAGGGTTTCCGTGGTCGTCTTCATCGTCCATCCACTCTAGAGGAAGTACAAGACGTTCAAGCTCCTCCTTAGTTAGAGACACCTTAACCTTAGTTAGCGAGTTTACAAAGGTCTTAGTGTCATCAAATACCTTAGAGAGGTGTTCGTTCTGTTCTTCCTCAAGACCATCAAATTTACTACAAAGACCACAAACATCCTCAACGGGTCCATCAAGGAGGTCGGTACACTTATTCCAGTAGGTGAGAGTTGTCCGTTTAATCTCCGCTTCTAGAGCGGTCAGAAACTCTCCTACTCTAACTATGTCGCCCTTAGTCATAAGGCATACTAGTTAGTAAGTCTTCCCGTGAAGAGGAGGACGTGTCTTGTTGTAGCGCATCTTCAATTCAATATGACCCATAAGGTCTATACCCATGGAATCTGCGATGGAGAATATGCTGGCTATCGTTGTAGTTACTTCCTGTCCCTTTATAGGATAGCCCTTAGTTAGGTCAAGAGTGACTACCCAAAGAAGGTGTGCAAGAGTAGGTCCTGCTAAGAACTCCTTACGGGTCTCCATTGCCTCATTTATGTCAGCAACGTTTTCCGCTCCGTAGACCTCAATAAAGTAACCATAAAGGTCAAGAAGTCTAAGAACAGCGTCAGCAAGTTCATCTTCCACGGAATCCTTAACGCCCCAAAGGAAAGCCTGAATAAACTTGGACCCCGTAAGAGGGTAGATGTCTACTAGTGGCGTTCTAGAGCGTTTTTTAATTCGGTCGGAAGAAATAGCCTCACTAAGCTCTGTTACTACGAGCATATAATAGTGGGCTAAGTGCTGGGGAGGAGTCCAAAACCCTTTAGCGACTGAGTCTGCGTGGGCAATAATGGCTACCTCCTTTAGGTTGTCCCTCTTAAATGGAGTCTCCATACTATCTGTGGTGGTACGTTGGGTCTTCCTCTGTGTATGCAAAGTACACACCCGTCAGCAGGAAAACCGCTTGTAGTACTAAGAGCAGAAGACCTACAAGGCGTAGGTAGTAATAGTGGAAGAGTTCTGCCATAGCTATGAATGCTACCCCTAAAGAGAGGAAAAACAAGAATAGCACAAGAAGAACTATTGAGAAGTTAAGTCTATTGTTCATCCTATTGTGAGATATAGACACCTCTACGAGTAAGTTCTCTACTAAGAATAGCGAGAACGTTCCCAAAGGAGGTGAGTTTCTGTGAGAGTAGAGATTGGTATATCTCTGCCTCGGTTAGTTCTTTTGATAGTCGCTGTACCTCGGGGTTGGACCTTGCACTCGCTTTACGCTCGGTAACGGTGTCCCCCGTTGCATTGAGGAGACTTCTATCCTCTGCGTTGTCGTACTCGGACTTAATCTGAGCATAAACAGCGCACGCTTCTAGGTGTCTATCTTCTGTGTATTCTCTCCAAGCGGAGTACCTACACATCATATCACCCAAAGCGTCAGATGGAAGTTCTGAGATATGTGTGGGCATTGTAGGAAGACCTCCCTTCGGAGGCTCTACTGCTGTAAAGACACTTCTGAAAGACTCAAGAGGTGTCTTAGTTGGAATTTTTTTAGTGGGCATAGTTACTTGTTACTTATAGTGGTCTACACTCCGATACTTTACTAACCGCTCTTTGTAGTGGTCAGTGCTATCATAACCACAGCATTTTTCCTCGGGACAAAAGCCTCGGTAAATACACTCTGGTACGCACTTCTCAGCGAGGATGGGGTCTTGTTTACCTATCTCCTTGACTACCATTTTCCACGTCTTTCGGGTTTCCTTAGAAGAGAGGTAGCAAAGTCTCTTACGAGATATGTTAATGAGAGCTTGAGCATTGCAGGTCATTTCCATATCGTTCAGACTTCCTTGTGGGAGTTCGTCTCTCGGAACTTCAAGAGTAGTTCTATCCTCTCTCTGAGTGCGGACAAACTTCTCTACTCCGATATGGTGACGAACAAGATGTACCGACACCCATTGACGAATATCCTCAATAGAAATGTCGTACTCTATCAAACGTATGGGGCTATGTTCGGATAGGAGCATTCGTGCCCTCCATCGGTCACTTGGTTCCTTCCCAATATCACCTTTCCCAACTGTCTTACGAGCCATACGTAAGGCACGTCTCCAAGGTGTCACCTGCTCAACACTAACTTTCATATTCTTCTTTTATGATTTCTTTCAGAACTGCTTCCACTCTCCACCACATACGATGTACTACAAAGCGGATAACAGAGGTTTGCTTCTCGGAGAAGTTATTCTGCCTAGTAAATTCCTCCACTACGTCATAGAGTTCTTTACGTACTGATAACCCTTTAGTGAGTTGCTCTCCGAGTTGGGCGTAATGTACTGCCTTCTCAAGGTCAATCCTACCGCCCTTATTCTTGTACCGACTTACATACTTGACTATGCTCCCTTGCACAAAGTCAAGGTTAGTCTCGGTTATGAACTTTATAGGTTCGTAAGGGAGTTTATAGTGGCTTCCCCCAACTTGTTTATCTAAAGCGCTCATTCCTTAAAGCATAAATCACGGAAGATACAGCTAAAGGCTCTATCACACCTAGGGGTATCGCAAGAGCGTTTAGGCAAAGTACCCTCCTTGATATGGTTAATCACGTTGTCCATCTTTTTATCCGCCACAGCGAGTTCTTCCTCATTGATAGGCATAAGGAACTCTTTTATTTCAGAGGTGTCCTTATTGATGTACAGATAGAGGACCTTCTTAATACCGAGTTCTCTAGCGTATAGAGAGGCTTGAAATTCGTGCTTCTTAAATGGGCGGAAAACGGCTCGTTGGTAAGACCAACTATTCATAGTCTTAATCTCTAAGACCACACGTTCACCATACACGCTCTCCTTAATAACTCCGTCCGCCTTACCATTGATATAGCGTTCCTTGTTAATAACGGGAACCTCCGCTTGTTCAAGCACCCCCTTTGCATACAAGATGTTCTGTATGTAGATGTGATACCACGTTCCCGTATCAAAGATACGTTGCAGGGAGGGGCTTATCGTAGAGAGCACCTTATTACTAGGAGGAGTTCCACCAAGCTCATAGGCAAAAGCACGTTCACACCCGTCAAGAAGTTGGGAGGGGTGAAACACTCCGTAGCTTCTTTTATCGGGAGCCATCACTAAGGAATATAGCTTACTGAACTCGGCGAAGAACTCTTCTCGTTTGAAGTCGCCCTCCTCTAATGTTCGGAGCATCTTCTTCATAGCCCTTCGTACACCGATAAGAGAGAAAGCTCCAACAGCGGTAACTCCTTCAACGCAGGCAGAGTCTATGGTGTCTACTATCGTTGGTTTCTTTCCTTCGGTCTTTTCAGATATTCTCCTTAGGACTTTTCCCAACCCCTTTCGTGAACTACTCATTACCGACTACCTCGTAGATTTTGTAAGAGCTGATTTGAGGATGCTTCTTACGATAGCACTTTACAAAGTCCCTCATAGCACCTCTAGCAGTAAAGGAGCTTCCGTATGAAGGGTTCATAGGTCTTCCATTAAGAAGAACTCTGTGCCCATCGTTAAGAGGCTCTACCGATATGTTCTCTTTGTGAATGATGAAGTCCAGTACGGAAGCGAGGTCCTCAGCTTCCAGATGGACTATATTGAATCTGATAAGAAGATATTTTCTCATTGGATTTCTAAGCTAGTATTTAGGTAAGGTGGTTGGAGTTGCACCAACACAGCCTATTGGCACCCACTTTAAGTAGGCTCGCTTACTACGTGCGCCACACCCTACACATTAGACACCCCATAGAGGACTTGAACCTCCATCGTTCCCGTCGGACTGCTCTAGCCATTGAGCTAATGGGGTAATGTAGGTACTTAGGAATTTATTCGGTGACCTACTTGCTGAGTATTAAAGTGACCCGAGTACTAACATATAGCTAATACAATCTCAACACCGACTATCTACTTAACCCTCCTATGGGTCGTAGACCAGCAACCTTTAATAGGAATTATGTTGCATATTTTGTCACCTCAGCAGGGTTTGAACCTGCGACCCACGGGTTAAAGGCCCGTTGCTCTACCAACTGAGCTATAAGGTGAAGTGGTGGTTTGAATTTTGACCTAACTCCTCCCAACCACCAAAGAGGAAGGTCCTACCAACTTAGCTTGATAGTGCTTGGCGACTGACAACCGCTCGTTTAGGAGGTGGGACTCGAACCCACGACCGATAGCTTAGAAGGCTATTGCTCTATCCAACTGAGCTACTCCTAAGTAATAGGTGGCAGAACTAACGCTGAAATTGTATATCTGCACCTCCCAGCAGGCTTCCAAAATGCTGGGCGTTCTAATTAAACTACACCTAACAGCGTGGGAAATCCCAAAACCCACGCTACTCACTCAAGCAACGTAGCACCCAGACGGCTACGTGTGCAAAGTTAGGAAATTCTTACCGAAGCGTTATCAACCACAGCCTTTTTAATCATCCTTCCGAGGTCTATCGCAAGCGTAGACATATTCTCTAGGATAACAAAATGCTTGAACATCTTAGCTGGGTCGTAAACGTGGTTAATACAAACCTGAATAACGCTAAAGTTCATCTTCTCCACAAGAGAGACCTTATTACGAACGTCTCTTACAGCTTCGTCCCCACCATAACCTCCAGCACAAGGAGCACCATCTGAGATTACGAACATTATTACGGGGGTCTTAGTCATAGAGCGTACTCGCTTTGCGGTCTCGTATATGGCAGTTCCGTCTCTATTCTGATAACGTTCACGAGAAGTTCCTAAAGAGTACTTAGGGCGATAGCGTCCCTCTCGGTAGATGAATATCTCTGTCGTTCTATCACGTAAATCGTCTCCCGAGTGTCCATAGATGAATAACTCAACTTGTGGAACACCTCCTACGGCTTCATTGATTAGCACAGCAGTATCTCGTGCACTTTGTATTCTACTACCACACATAGAACCACTCTCGTCAATAAGAACGCAGATAGCTATCTTATTGGTTTTCACCTCGCCCTCTCTGATGTAGACACTAGGAACTCCTTGTACCGCCTCAGCGAGTTTGTTAGTATCAAGAACACCGCTTCGCATAGACCTATGTATCAGCTTATACTCTTTGCAGTGTCCCTTGATTACTTTGGCTATGGCAGGGATATACCTTTTCACTCTATCAAGAGAGACTAGATAAGTGGAGACATCTTCGGGAGCCTTAATGAACACAACGTCCTTTGTAGTCTCCTCCATAGTCCCCTCAATGATGTGAGAGGAAACCGCATCACGAAGTGCTCCACACTTATCAACGTCCGTAGAGGACTTAGTAGGCTTAATCTCTCGTAAGATTTCACGGAAGGTTTCTTCGGACGCATCCATATCCTCCGACATACGTTCCTCTGCACGGGCGATTTCTTCTTCGGTGGGTTCGCCTTCTCCCGAAGCACCGCCACTCTTTTCCCTTTCCTCTTCAATGTAGAGGTCACGAATAATCTCAAAGATGTCTCTTGCCAATTCAAGGCAGTCGTCGTTATTCGTGGGGTAAGGTAACGTTACCTCCTTAATCCGCACCATATAGTCATAGAACTCTATGATGTCCTTTTCCTCTATGTACTTTGGATAACGGATAATCTTTAGTAAGAGGTTTACCGCCTTTTCGTAGAGGTTCAACTCTCTCTTCATTGACTCTAGAGTGTCTATGTAGATGTGGTCAAACACGTAGTACTTAACTTTCTCTAGGAAGTTGGCAAGACCTGGTTTTTCCTCTCCGATTAGTCGCTCAATTCGTTCATCTTCTACGATGTTCCAAATCGTGTGGATAGGTTTAGGTAGAGTTCCTAAAGAGGAGAGGTCTGTGTAAAGTAGATGTGCCGCTTCGTGTACCGCAATACCAATAAACACGTCTACCTTTTCTCCCAAGGATAGCTCTGGCTCGTCAAACACCTTAGTGGAGCAATGTAGTAGCTTCCCATCAGTGTAGCTATCTGAAGAGGAGGACACCTTAATAGACACCTTAAAGGGAATGTCCATACTGATGACGGTCTCACTCGCTAATGAGTAGGCACGTTTGAGAACGTCCATTTCACTAAGCGTGGTATCTAAGAAGTAAGAGGAGTAAGAAGTACCCTCTAAGCGTTCCTCCCAACCAAGTCTTCCAGTAGTTCTCTTATGAACGTAGGTCTCACCATCTCGGTCAAACCAATCGTCCATAAGAGTGTCTACCATTTCATCGGTGATTATCTTGCTCATCGGCTCATAATGATTTTATTGACGATACCTCGTTCTCCTTCAGCCTTTGAACCTTCAAACATAGGCAGTATGCACAGGTCCATAGCGGTTATCGTGTCCCACCCATCAGAGATTAGTTGAGCTGTCATCAAGGTCTCTCTCGTGGAGATTGTGGTGGAAAGCTCTCCCTTTCGGTGTAGACTTCTTACTGAGGTAGCCACCTTAACGATATGTTCCGCATTTTCAAAGGGGATGCGAGCACGCTGGACTAGAACCTTCTCCTCTTCCTTGGGGGGTAGGTAGTCTAACTCAATAGGGAAGAACCTACCAACGAGTGCTCGGTCAAGGGACATAGTTCCTGAGTACTCACTACCCACGTTTGCGGTAGCTATAAACACACACTCCTTATGGACCTTGACACTTCGTAGGTCATCACCACCTGCGAGTTCCACGGGAAGCATTCGCCGACTATCCAAGCAGGGGAATAAGATGTTATTTGTAGTTACGGGCGCACGGCTAAGTTCGTCCAGAATGATGACGCAGGGCTTCTGAATGTCCTGTGTGAACTTTGCGTAGTCAAACACACTCTCTCCACCCTTCTTTAAGCGGTGAACACCTAAGAGACCTGCGATGGGGTCGTACATACTACCCATATCATATACACAGCACTCCTTCTCCAGCTTCTCACAAGCGAGCATCACAAGTTCCGTTTTACCAGACCCCGTAGGACCCACCATCAGAGTGTTCGTACCTGTTATGATGTTTCGGAGAAGAAGCTGCCAATCGTTGGTAGATACATAGAACCCATCATCTAAGATAGTAGGCCTATGGTACTTTAACGAACTGAGCGTTTCTCTTACGGGGGTGCGCTTTCTTGGGCGGTAGATAACCTCCTCACCAACCTCCATAACAGAGTCTTCTTCAGAAGAGGAAACAGATGATACTCCGATGTATGCTTCATAAGCACGTATCATATCAGCAGGAGGTCTGTGCATTTCTTCCTTGTACTCGGTAACGTTCATAGGATAAATCCTATCACTCGTTCCGTAGTACCCAGAGCGTACTTGCAGTCCTTCACCACCGAAGATGGTTCCGATAGGGTAAGCTATGCGAACGCTCTTATCTGCCTGCACATTGAGTGTAGTGTTTACAGCAGAGCCGTCCTCAAGGGTCTGTCCAGACAAGGCTCTAAGTCTTGTTCTAGCCCCGTCATTGACGGTCTTGAAAAAGTAGTACTTCATTGCTTGGGATTTTCTTTAGATGTTATTTCTTGAAGCCTTTCTCTAAGCGGTAGACTAAGTCCTCAGCTTCATTATGAAGGAGGTCCTTATAAAGAGTACGTTTTCGGACGAAGTCTCCCACCTGATAGAACTCCTCTATTTTATACCGCCCGTGTAGTTGTTTACGTATGCGGTAGTAGAGGACTTTTCGGTTTTTGTTCATACACTAATATAGGGGTAACTAATGAGACTTCCAAATGGCTTATTATGAGCTACTTGTCACTCTCAATGAGCCTTAGAAGGTGCTCAAAGTCGTCATTAGTCATTATCACGAGGGTGTCCTTAGACTTTTCAAAGTCCAGCATAAAGATGGGCATCTTCCTGCGGTCACACTTCTTTCGTAGCATACGCCAATCAGCGAGCTTCAACGTGTATGATTCTTTAGAAGTGGTTTTAGCTTCCACCTCACAAAAATCAGAGATTACATCGTTCTGCCCAAGAGTAGCACCCGAGTTAATCGTAGCGTACCCTTTTAGCGATTTTGCGATACGGCTCTCTTGACGCTTTGACCTAGCACGTGTAGTTTCGCCATCAAGTTTAGCGAGGTACCCATAAGTTTTACCCTTCATAACCAAACTCCTTTAGTAGTTCATCTTCCCGAAGGTTCATAAGGTGGTCTTTCCACTTAGCGACCTTCTTAACTAAGGACGGCTCACTATGTCGGGTCATTTGGTCCAAGGCTAAATCTATCTCACGTTCCACAGCCTTGTGAATTGTCGGATAGACGAAAGAACCTCTCCATACCCCGTGACTAAGTCCCCAATTTTTGCAGGCTAGGGAAGACCCCGACCCCCAAACACCTTGTTTACGTGCGACACGTATTTCAAGGTGGAGGTCTCTACTACGTATTTCAGTAGTTATGGGGGATAGTAAAACCCCGTAGGGGTTAAACTCTCCACCAATATCCTTGGGGGTAAGTAAAACCACTACGGGGAACTCCGTGTTGTATGCGTTCATCTTATTCAGTTACATCGGGTCCACGAAAACCTAGATAGTAGCGAGCGTCTTGTAGAGTTCTAAAGGCTCTACCTTCTCGGTAAAACTTAGCGTCTACTAAGGGAGTTTCTCCCCAAGCGAGTTTAAGGATGGTCATCCCATCATCGTCAATCCCCCAATAGGTTTCTCCGTTAGCAGGAAACTCTTGTAGAGGGGTTCCTATCTTTTCCTTGTCTAGTTCCATAGTTATTACTAGTCTACGTCCGAATCCTCTAGGAGGGCATATACCTCCTCTTCTATATCCTTAATCTGTTTGGTAGAGACGACCTCGGAAACGAAGTTTTCAATACCACTGACCTTGGTGTCCTTGTAGTAGTACCAAGCGCCTTTTCTCTCTACGATACCGAAGCGCATTGCTAGGTCAATTACCTGACCCTCTGCATCGGTAGTGTACGCCTTAGTAGCTCCGTAGTCGGTGAAGGCGTAGAAGAAGTTTGACCTTCTACCTGGACGACCACACTTGTTCTTGATACAATGGATAGAAATGTTCTTCCCAACAGCGATGTCTCCTTCATCAGTCTTACCGACAATCTCCTTCAAGGGCTTGAACTTTACAGAGACCGATTTAGTGCGTTTCAGCTGTTCCCCGTTTCGTATAACCTCGGGGTCTCCGTAAGCGATACCCGTCTTTTGATAAGCGGAATTGATTACGATAAGAGTAGCCTGCCCGTGAGGGTTTCTATTCATTGCAGACTGAAACTTTCGGAAGGCTTTGTTCCAGAAGCGAGCACCGCTAGCCATCTGTTGTTCCTCCATTGACTTTTCAACCTCGTCATCAGTACCGACTGCTGAGAGACTGTCAAACACCACAAGCCCGATATTCTCATCACAGAGTAGTGCCTGCACAATGTCTACCGCTTCAGTTAAGAGAGAGGTGCGGATGAGAATTAGCCCATCGTTGTCAATCCCGAAGCGTTCACCCCAATCGGGAGTGTAAGTACTCTCCAAGTCTACTAGAGCTACTCGGCGATATTCAGGCTCGTTCTCTGGTTTGTACCCCTTACGAAGAGTGTACCCAATAATCTCCTTGAAGCCTTCATCATCGTCATCGGAGTACTCAAACTTAGAGAAAGCGTTAGGCTCGTTATTCGCCCAATCGTACCGCTGAAACCTTGCTATGGCATCGTAGGATAGATAGCTCTTAAGCGAACCATTCTCTCCGTAATGCTCAATAACTCTACCAACGGGGAAGCCCCCATCAGTTACGTAGTTATAGGCAGGGACAGAGCTTCGTACCTTAATGCAGTCGGGGGTATGTGAGGCTGTGTGAATAACACCCTCCCCCATTACATCACGGAACTTCTTGAGTATTGCGCCGAGGCTAGTACCCTCAGCAGATTTCTTTTTCTTTGCCATTACAGAATTAGTATGAGTGGGTCAAAAACTCTTTTAGAGTAGGAGGGTACATCATCTAGCTTAGCCTCCCACCAATTTTTAAGTATCTTCCCGTCTACGTCAAGAGGTACTTCTAACTTGATGGTGTTGCTCATCGCATCAATGATTATCTCTTCAGCGAGTAACATCTGGTCCTCCCTACATTCAAAGAGGAGTTCATCGTGAACCTGTAATAGGAAGTGACAATCAAGCCCCGCCTTTTTCAGTCGTTCAACTGCTCGGATAGTAGACACCTTTACAATGTCAGCACCCGTGCCTTGTACTTTCGTATTTACAGCTTGACGCATAGCCGCATAGTACTTTCCCTTGTTCGTAGGTTTAAGTGCTTCGGGTAGTCTTCGCATTCTGCCGAACAGCGTACGTACATACCCCTTAGCGGAAGCATCTTCTTCGGTAAAGTGCTTCCATTCAGCGAACCCCTTATAAGTGGTCATATAGTCCACCTGAATGATTTTGTTAGCGGTAGCTTCATCAACATCAATGGTCTTGGCTAACTTACCACCGCCCATCCCGTACAGAACACCGAAGTTTACCACCTTAGCACCCTTACGAGTTATCCCCAATCGTTCAGCTACGTCAGAGTGAGGGTCTCCTCCTGAACGGAACACCTCCAAGAAGTGGGGGTCCTTACTAAGGTGCGCCATAACACGAAGCTCTAGCTGAGAGTAGTCGTAGTTAATAAACACGTAACCTGGACGAGGGATGAATGCTTGACGAATAGGTAGGTCCTTGTTGTTAGGTTGGTTCTGGAGGTTGGGGTTAGAACTACTTGCTCTACCCGTTTCAGTACCGCAACTATTGATGTCACCTCTAAGTACTGCGTGTTCGTCACACATACGAGGGATAGCCGTGATATATCCGCTTAGGAGTTTATTAAGCGTAGAGAACTCTTGCAGGCGTTCACCAATTTCGTACCCCATTTCAGCCCACGCTTCGTAGGTAGCTGCATCGGTACTTGGCTCTCCCTTCTTAGTTTGTGATATTACGGGCAAACCCATCTTATCAAAGAACACCTCTTTCTTCTGTTTCGGGGAGTTCAGATTAAACACGCACCCTGTGGTCTCGTAGATGGAGTTCAGAGCTTCCTCTAGGAGTTGGTTCGCACGTTCCTCCATTTCACTAAGGAGAGGGATGTCTATGAGAACTCCTCTAATCTTCGCATCACGTAAGATGGGTATCATAGGGAGTTCAATCCTATCGTGTATCTTCCACGCATAGGAATCCATAAGTGCAGAGTACTTCTTGAAGAGTTCGGTGGTCCAACGAGTATCTTCACCAGCATACCCAGCGAGTATCTCTAGAAGTTCATCACCCTTAACGCTCCAATTCACTTTATCCCACGAGAGTCCCGTCAGTTCCTTGAACGTGGACTTCTCATAACCGAAGTCAGCCTTTACTCTTTGCTCTAGGTTTTTGTTTAGGCTAGGGTCGTACAGATGCATCATAACGAGGGTATCTGCATACAGCTTATAAGAGCTGTCCTCAATACCATTCATTAGGTTTATCATCGTGTCAAACTTTGCATTGTGCGCAATCATTCTAAAGCGGTGAAGCTCTTCGTTGCACACATTAGCAATCTCGGTGATAGGAACACCCTTAGAGAAGAAAAAGTCTGTGGGGCAAAACACGCTATCGTGTCCATCAGAGTGTACCGACAGACCTAAAGGTAGAGCATCGTAGCTAAGACCTGTTGTTTCCCAGTCAAAAGACACGATACTATCCGCCTTAATTCCTTTAAGGTAGTCACGAAGTTCAGACGAACTCTCAAGAAGTCTAACGACCCCTTTATAAACAGGTAGCTTTTTCATATAGTAGTTTTACGAAGATAGGGGAAGCGTCTTAAGCCTCCCCTATCCATTAGTGGTTAGTCCTCGGTTTCGTAACCACGTTCATCTATCTCGTCATCGGAAGGTGGCTGACAGAGTTCTTCGCAATCGGGGTACTTCTCCTTCCAACGAACAGGCTTCATTGGAGAGTCGTCCTCCTCGGCACGCTCAAAGTTGTAGGTACTATCCTTCCCCGAACCCGAGCGAGTAACCTCAAGAACTAACTCGGAGAGGTCCTTACCCTTCTTGTCTACGTACTGCTTGAGAGCGTTTGCGATGACCGTCCCGACCTTCCAGATTTTTTCGTGAGGTTCATCGTTCTTGAAGCGCTTCTTATCCTTGTCCCAATTACCACGATAGTCAAGGAGTTTGAATGCCGCTCTCCACGTCTGCTTCACACCCTGCGAACACAGAGTACAATGTCTTGACGTGTTAAGCTGGCAGGGAACTACTTGCCAATTACCTCGCTTGTCCTTGACCTGATGTGCGTCAAAGCAATAAGGTTCGTCTTGAAGGAACTGAATAACTGCCGATTCACCTGGCTTCAACCAAAATTCTCGGCACTGATTTTCAAGTTCGCTCTTGCGCTCTTCCATCTCCGTTTGTCTTCGTGCAACGGCTCCCCACCCTTGTGAAGAACCACGCTTTTCTGACTTCGCACTGCGACGAGGAGTTACCTCTTCATCGTCATCGTCAAGGTCTGCGGAGCGACCTAACTTCTTACTCTTGAATTTACTAGGCATACTTATTTTTGTTTAGTGTCATTGTATTGACATTATGAATATACGAAGAGCTAACTAATAATCCAAATCGGTCTTGCGTGCTCGTACTTCTCGCAGAACCTCCTCTTTCATATCAAGGTACTCATCCCACTCTGTGGTCATAGTTAGTGAGTACTCAAGGTAGTCTGAGTAGTTACTGAAAGCACTTTCCCATTCAGATTTTTCTGTGCAGTCTCCTGGGTCTTTAGTAGTATAAGGGACAAGACGAATCTCGGTGTGATTACGTAATAGCTCATGCACAATCTCCGTGGCTCGTCTTCCTGCTAAGTCATTATCAAGGGCGAGATACACCCTTTCAAATTGAGCGAGTTGCTCTACCTGCCACGGACTAATATCTGCCCCCATTAGAGCACACGCATTATATCCGTGTTGGTAAAGTCTCCACACATCAGACTGACCCTCCACAACCACTACGTAAGAGTAAGAGGTGTCCAAATTGTAGAGATATTCCTTTTTGTTGAACCCTCTGCTATTTCGGACACCTCTCTCGGGGTAGTACCATCTTCGCTGGTAACCTAATAGAGTTATGGGGGAATTGAAGTCCTTGTAGTAAGGTATCAATATCTCCCCATCATCAGTAAGCCCCACACGAAAATGTTTTAGTGTCTCCTTAGAGAAACCTTTCTTGAGAAACTCCTTCGGTAGTTTGTTAATGCTCCAAGAAATATCTAACTCAAACTCCTCCGATTTTTTGGTGTAGTCTCCAAGGCGAACCATACCGACCGCCTCAAAGTAGTTCACGTCAAATCTTCTTGTCAAAAGAGGTATCAGAGACCCCTTAGCACCACAGCTAAAGCAATGATAAGCGTTTATGCTGGGCGTAGCAAAGAATGACATCATACCGCTTCCGTCCTCGTGGTTTTCTCTAAATGGGCATTGCATTCTTATCTGCCCATTAGACATCAAGCGAGGAGAAAGCTCGGAGAAAATCTCTGTTAAGGTTCTCTCCGACTCTTTCCTCTTGGTTGGCATCGTTACTTGTCTCCTTCGTGTTCGGTGCTTTCAGGCTCTTCGTCCTGTTCGTCATCCTCCTTGGGAGCTTCGGGACCCTGTGCGGAGAACTTAATACAGTGCATAGTGTGCTGTTTCTCAATAAGCTCTTGGATAGCTCTACCGAGAGTTACAGCAGGGGAGAACCCCATAGTCTGTACACTGATACGTGTGGCGAACTTGGTGGCTTCTTCAAAAGCCGACACCTCCATTGTTAGGCCATACTTGAGCATAATCTACTTAGTTTTATCGTTAAACTTCTTGACCTCTGCGGTCATTTTTTCGGTTGCGCTAACATTACGTGAAAGCCCTCTATACAGAGAAGCTCCCACTTGTTGCATCTTGGGCATAGAGCGTAGGAGTTCTTTAAGACCTCCGACAGCTCTGATTAGATACCCGCTATTTGCTACCACCGCATTGTACAATCTCAGTAAAGAGAACGTACAGATAGCGAGTAATAGCAAGGCTACTCTACAATAGAAGTGGAATAGCTTGCCCTCAAAGTAGGGGAGGACCACCCACGTTAGTACTGAAAGGGCAACTGCAACAGCTCCTGCGATAGCCCATTTATAGCTACGACTACTTTCCATAGGTTGTTTCTTGAGTACATATTATGTGTCTTAGCGTCTAGCCTATGATTATCAGCGATAACCTCTGCTATGGGCTTCTTAGCCTTCTCTATCCTATCAAGAAGAGTTTCCACCCAAGTTTCCACCGAGCGAGACTTCTTGATAAGTTGGTGTTCCTGCACCGCATTTACCCGAGTGGATAACTCAATTATGCGGTCCATCTTGCCCTTTTCAAAAGAGCCGAGGACGAAAAACGAACCATCCACCTCAATCAACCTCTTTGAGTAAAAGGTGCAGAGTGAGACAACGCCGTTTATTATCCTCTCAAAGGTGTACTCCGACTTATCTTGTCGGACAGAATAGTTAGAACTCATCTAATACCTCCTCAGTTATCTCGGGTTTATGTTTCTCCACGGGCTTCGTTATGGAGTGCACCATATTGGTAAGGTCATTCTGGAAGGTAAGCGTTGTTCCTGCTGGAGCACGTCTACCCTTAACCACTTCAAGACCTACCAATTCGTTGTACTTCATATCAGCCGTTTGGAACATTCGTATAGCGATGTCCGAATCTTGTACGAATGAACTACCATAAGCAAAGTCATCCTGACCATCAAGAGCGAACTTACTACCCGTTTTACCACTACCTCTACGGAGCTGTGTGGTGTTTATGATAGGTGTCTTAAAGCTCTTGGCAATTCGTTTCAAGTTTCGTGTGATGTAGGCTATCTTCTCCCACCCTTCGGTTTGTCGGCTTTCCATAAGGTAGGACCCGTCCAAAAACACTGCGCTCGGTTGGTAGATGCCTAAGAGTGTTGTAAGCTCATCAATAGATTGACAGCTGGGGACTATTCTAATCTTGGATGGGGTCTTCTCCAACCCTTCAAGACCAGCATAGTAGCGTTTCTTCTCTCTAGAGGTTAATGAACCTCCATTGAAACGTTCAAAGGGCAAAGAGAACCTTATGCAGTCCATTCGCTCCTTGATTTCGTCATCCGACATTTCGTTAGTGACGAACAGAATATCTCCATAGGTTTCGCCCGTCTCCTTTTCCTTAGCGAGGACAACACGTTCCAATTCAAGAGCGAGGAACACGATACACCAAGTTTTACCTTGACCACTCTTACCACCTATGGTGATTAGGTCCTCCCTTCGGTACCCAAAGAAAACACTATCAAGGTCGTCCTGTCCCATACTAAGGTAGACAACACCGCCTGTTTTCTCTCGGTCCTCATACTCCGTTTTTCGCTTTTCAGTGTTTTCAGAGTAAAGGGTATCTCGTGACCCCGTAGTGTCACCACTAAGAGAAGATACTAACTCTTGTAAGTCAGAGAGTCTCTTGCGAGGTTCATCCCTAACACCCTTTAGAAGTCGGGGAACCTCCTCCGAAATGGTGGCAAAGATGTGACGCTCTTGTAGTTTGGTGAGGTAGTGGGCTGGTTTAGCATCCACCTCAGAGGAGGACACCTTGAACTCTCTACAAAAGGTTCTTATACCTACGTGTTCACCAAACTCCTTGTAGTAGTCAAGAATAAACTTATGCTGTTTCAGTTCTACACCATCAAGCCACTTCTTGTTTATCGCAGAGAGTGTGCGACTATCTCTAGTTTTTAAGCACGCTATAAGTAGTTGTTCTCCGATTGTCATAGTATCTTCTTCTTGTTTCTTTCCTGAATAGCCCTACGATAATCCTTTCCCCGAACGGGAACGGCAACAACCGCCTCTCGGAGAAGTGAAGCAACATCCTCAGTGAAAACCTTAGTGACGTTCTCGGGTGCAGTATTAGAAGCTATCCATATTGGTAGCTTCATCTGAACTCGGTAGCGAATGATTGACTCTATGGCACGCTTTACAACGTCTGGAAGGTAATTAGGCTCTCCCTCACGGGAAAGGTCCTTACCAAATTCGTCAATACCAAGAAAGTCCACCGCTCTCAGAATATCGTAGAACTCCTTACGCTGTTCATCAGAGTACCAGCTAGCGGTAAACTTATCTACTATTTCGTCAAGGGTGTAGTTTTGTACACTATACCCGAGAGAAAGCAGTGCCTTAAAAGAGCAATTTAGTAGGTGCGACTTACCCGTCCCATTTGCTCCATAAAGGTACAGCCCTATCCCGTCCTCTTTGTTATCAGTAGCGTTAAGGAGATACTTCTTGACAACCTTGAGAGCTTGTGGGTCGTTTGTGTACTCATTCAGACGCTTATCGTGCCATCCAGATTTGATACCACAGCTGAGTAAGTATTCCGTCTTAGAAATCTCCTTGCTCATATTCTTCTTCTCGCATATACTCCTTACTGCCGCCATTACTCTTTAGACCACGAAGAACCTCGTCCTTCATTGTGGCGACATTGGTAATAGTTGGCAGTCCTTTTTTCCTGTATGTGTCGTAGTTTAGGGTTCCCTCAACTAGTAAACAGAAGGTGGTGGCTCTATCATACGCCTTAAGCATATTGTTGGTCTGAAACGCCTCCACTTTATTGCGCAGGTTATAGACCTCACCACCTGTGTAAACTTCATAGAGGTACCCGTGAACCTCTGTTAGTTCAGAAGCTGTGATATTGTTGATACCTCTGTCAATGAGTTCCCCTATGCGCTCCTTGATAAAGCGACTACGAGATTTGACCTTTGCAGACTTTGACCTACCGAAAAGGTCAAGGGCGGTTTTAAGCACCCCTAAGCACTTATCAAGAAGGGAGCACTCACCCTCAAACGGGAAGAACTTTCTACCACGATACTCACCTACGTAGATACTCTCTTCATCGGTAAATATCAACCCGTCATCGGTTAGTTCCTCTAAAGCTAGACGAACCTTACACCTATTAGGGTTCCTGTGGGCGAAGTCCTCAAAGGTTTCACATAAAGAGGCTATTGTGTAAGTGGACACTCCATACTTAGTATCGTCCGTCCACTTAGGGGAAACATCGGAGAGGAGAACAACGTATAGGAATGTCTTAAAGTCCATAAGGTCCAGAAGGGAAGCACCCTCCTTAACCCTTAGTAAGGCGTTCATATTACTTGTCCTCTAACAGCTCTTTTACTTGCAGTTCAAGCTCCTCTGTGGTTATTCTATCAGCGATTTCTATGGTCTTGTTAATAGCGTCCACTTCCTCGGAGGTAGGGTTAATCGGAAGAGTAACCCCAACGGTAATCTTGGCACTCTCGTAGTTGCCGAGGTTCTTGGTAAGTGACTTCTCGTAGTAAACCACGCACCCCTTATCTCGGAGTTCGGCAACAACCGCTGGGGAAGAACTTTTAGATTTGGGCTTAGGCATATTTGTTTATCTCTTCGTTAAAGACCCGAGTTATCTCTACAAGAAGCTCGGGGTCTGGTTTTGTATGACGGGGTAATCTCGCTATAAGTGGCTTTAACTTTTCAGCAAGAGAAAGGGGGTAGTAGCGGTAGTTCTCTATCTTAAGAAACGCAGGAGGAATTACTCCATTGCGCTCATATCTTAGAAGAGTATCTCTGGACTTACCGACAATGTCAGCTAACCCAGAAATGGTAACTACACTTACTACTACCCCCTTAATCTTTACCTTTCGTTGTTTGCGAGAGTTCCCCTTAGTGGGGGTCGTCTTCATCAGAGAAACGTTGTTTTACGTCTACGGAGAAAGCATTGCTAACCTTCTCCTCATATAAGCGTTGGACCACCTCATCGGGGAGTTCCCCTCGTAGTATCATTTCTGAAAGGATGTCGTCTCGTACCACCTCAACAGATTCAATGCAGTCCTTAAGACCCATTTCCTTGAGAATGTCTAAGGCTTCTGGGCGGAGAATAGCAGTGGACCTGCGAGTGCGTTTAAGATGAACGTCCTTATCAGCGTAAGGAACTACTACGAGTTTGTGTCCTTGTGGGGTGTCCATTCCCTCAGCGTCAAGGTATGCTTCTAAAGGCTTTCGTGTTTCCTTAAGGGACTTTTCAATCTCGGAGATTTGTTGTTTCCCTTGGTAATACTGAAAACCCTTTAGGGCGATTTCCTCGGCATTCTGAGGGAACTCGGAAGCCTTCTTCTTAGGCATTGAGTTCTTCCTTTACGTTGGCAGACTCCTTGAAGGAGAGAGCCACAGATGCAGGAATTTCAATAGCCTGCTTAGTAAGAGGGTTGAACCCCTTACGTGCGGAACGCTGGCGTGGTGCGAACTTACCGAGCTGGGGGATGGACACGCTTTCCCCTTCCTTAGCGGCTGTGAGGATAGCAGAGGAGAACCCCTTGAGTACTTCCTTTACGACATTCTGTGACTGACCGCTTCTCTCAGCGATGAGACGGACAAAGTCCGCATAAGACATCTTATTCATAACGTTATATAGTTTTATTAGTAAGGGGGAACACCTCAACACGTGGTCTAAATGTTCCCCCACACCGACAATCGGTTACTTGATTACCTTTACTGCCTGTTCAGCGTCAAGGGCTTCTTCGGTGCCGTCATCGTAGGTGATAACTACCTTGCCCTTCTTGGTGGACTTGACAACGCCCTTGAACCAACCTTCGGGGTCCTCCCACTGAACGGCAACCTTGTCACCCTTCTGGAGGTCTTCGTGGTCTACCACCTTACCCTTGGGTTCGGAGGTGTCCTCATCGTCATCATCGTCTTCTTCGTCATCGTCCTCTTCGTCATCAGACAGCTCACCCCCGTTAAGGAGCGTAGAGAACTTTTCTGCGTAGTCATCGAAGTCGCCTTCTTCGTCATCCTCAAACGTGGTGAGGAGTTCGGAGATAGCGTCCTCGTCAGCGTCCTTGTTGAGAGCAAGGATAGCCTTCAGTGCCTTCTTGGAGGAGAGCTTTCCTTCGTCAAGTTTTTCAAGGATGCTCTTTACCTCGTCAGAGTAGTCGGTTTCGTCACCTTCTTCGTCCTCGTCACCTTCTTCGTTGTCGCCCTCTTCCTGAGCTTCAAGGATAAGGTTGCGGAGCTTCTTGTTGGTGTTCTTGCCGTCCGTAGCGTCTGGGTCAATGCCCATCTTCTTACAGAGAGCGAGGAGGTCCTTGGTGCTCATTTCACTGAGTTCTTCCTCAGTGTAGAGACCGTCCTCTTCTTCGTTGTCGTCATCGTCGTCCTCGTCAGCAGGTTCCTGCTTCTTTGCCTTCTTAGAAGGTGCAGGTTCTGGAGCAGGTTCGGACTTCTTCTCCTTCTTAGTGGAGGGAGTTGGTTCCGTAGGAGTTTCCCCCGAGACACCGATACCGAAGTCTGCGATGTTGATTACGGGGAGGAAGACCTTACCATCGTGGTTGATGGCTTCTACTTCTACTCCTGCGAAGAACTGAGCGATGAGCTGAGTTGTTGGTTTAATCTTTCCGATTGTCATAGCGTTTTACTATTAGTAGTTAATATGATTTGATTTGTACTTACTATGTTCGTTTGTAAGTTCAAGGGTAAATATAGTAGGAGTTAATTAAACTTCCAAATCGTTCTGTTAGAGCCGTTTACTTTTCGTTTTTGGTTACAACGATATGATTAGGCCCGTAGGTAGTAAAGAGTTTAGTACCTGGAGTGATTTCGGTAGTTTCAAACCCCTCTGGCGCACCCTCGTTAAGGAGACGAATTACTCGCTCGTACTCGGGGGAGTCCACTTTGATGATAGTACCCTTTGGTGAAACGTAGACCTCTTTGAGTTGTTCGGGGCTACTTTCAGTTGTTAGTTTGATTGATGCCATATTTATTGAAGCATTTTATACCCGTGTATGCAAGCACCGCCCAAAACTTTCGGGTGGCTATGTACTCGGTGTTGTTCTGATGTGAGTTTGCCTCCAGCTCAAAGCAGGTAAGTTTGCGTACCTCATTGAAAGTTACCTTCGGCAGTAGTTTGTCCTTGTAGGGACTTCGCATTGCTCTGATGAACACCCTAAGCATATCCAGCCCGTAGAGGAGCGTAGGAATAAAGGGTATCATAAGGAGGTAGGGGAGGGGGTTAAACTCACCCGCTATTTCAAGGATAAGACAAAGCACCAAGAGAGGTAAGCTGATGGTGAGGTGAATATCCCGTTGCTGTCTGATGTGGATGCGCTCGTGATTGAGCATTGGAATTGCCCCCTTGCTTGGTAGTGTCGCCTTCACGAAGAAGAACGGATAAAACGCCCAAGCGTTATACCACAGCCGTTTCAAGGTCACGGGGAACCCATTTCGGAAACACCCATTAACGATGTTCACAAAGGAGGACAGCTGTGCAACACGCTTGTATCGGTACTCATTACCAAGGTTGTCTGCGTAGAGTTGTTCCTTCCACTTCGTTTCCCCCTTTCGTAGGAGGTATCTTCTTTCTCGTCTACTTTCGCTCATAGTCTGTAAGTATTCTCCACAGGGCTTGATAGTGTCCCCACAAAACGATTGAGGTATATAAGCTCCCAAGCAGGAGCAGGAGATACCACATATTGTCCGTATAGCGTGCAACGCACAAGGGGATAGCCCAAATGATTATGAATTGAATTGCCTTCACGATTTCCATTACCACGGATATGAGGGCTATATAGTTTCGCACTTGCATAAAGTTCGTTTGAATTGGAACGGGAGTAAATATGGGGATAGTTAATTAAACTTCCAAATCACATTTCCTCCAAAGCGTCTGCCAAGGATAAAACCCCCTTAAAGTCCCCATTGATTTTTAGGTACTTCTTAGCATTGGTAAATACCGCCTGCGTAATAGGGAAGTTATCCAAGAGGTAAAACGCCTTCGGTTGCTTCTTCGTGGGGTGCAGGCGAGCGATACGCCCAATAGCCTGCTCGGTATCCTTCATAGGAAGGTGGATAATCAGAGTATCCAATCGGTCAATGTCAAGACCCTCCTTAGCGAGTTGCGTAACCCCAAGAACCAGCCTACATTCGTTTTGCAGGTAGTAGTCTTCCTCCTCCGTTCGTTTAGCAGTTTCGGAAACAATGACCATAGGCTTGTACTTATGGAAGTACTTAGCCAGAGTATGCAGGACCTCCTTACGCTTACTAAGGAACAAGATTGTTCTCCCCTCTTTTAGAGCTTCCTCAATTAAGCGCACCACCATTTTACGGCGCTTTGAATGTTCGTTGAGGTAGGAGTCCAAAGTTGCATAAGGGCAGTCCTTGAGTTTGCGAGCCACCGCAAGGAGTTTGTTCCCCTCGGTTTTGGTTATCACACCTGCACCCATATCAGAGGTAATGGCGTTGCAGATAGTCTTATTCAGACTTTCATTCATCGTAGCCGCCATAACCTTCTCCGTAGTGTGGTAGTGAACACCGCACCTATCTAGGTAGCTCTGAAAGGTAGGCGTAATAAGCTCCGAAGAGCATACAGAGTTTCCACTAATGTTCGTACGCACGGCATACACGTAGGGAGGAGGGAACACCTGTGGCATCTTAGCGACCTTCCCAAAGTGGTACGCAAGTATCTTATGCACGTTGTCAGTTCTTCGGAAAGTAGCAGTAAGAGCAATACGCCAACGGGCAGGTATCTCGTCAAGGATAGGGAGGTATGTCTCTGCGCCTATGCGATGAGCTTCGTCAAGGATAACCAGCCCGATGTTGTTTACAAGCTCCTCGGGGAGCACCCTACACGTGAAGAGGTCAGTAACGACAATGGTGAAATCCGTATCAAGCATCACCTTAGAATCGCTTGACGACAAGATAGCAACAGATGCCGTAGTAGTTTCAGTAATTCTAGTAGCCCATTGCTTAGCGAGGTAATAGGTCGGTACTACTACGAGTGCCTGCCTACCAACTTTGTGTGCTTGGTAGATACCAAGGATAGTTTTACCACCACCGCAAGGGGCTTCAATGAGGTACCCCTCCGAAGAGAGTTCCTCCTTATGCTCGGCAAGATATTTCTTCTGATAGTCACGTAGCGTTATAAGGCATTCATAAGAAGTCTTACGCCCGTCAATGCGCAAGTCCTTATCAAAGCCCGTTAGTTTGTCAGAATAATATCTTGGTATTTCATACACACCATCCTTCTCTTTCAAGTAACAGATAGTGGGTTCCACCTTTCGGTAAAACTTACCCCTCCCAAATCTAAGTATGTTTTGATACTCGGGGTTTGGGAGAGATAAGTCCTTTATGAGTTCACTAAGAGAAATACCTAGTTTGTCAAGTTCCCTCTTAGTTACTTTTATGTTGCTTCCTATTTCCATCTTGCAGTTAGTTTAGTTTTGTTCTCCCTCACGCGCACGCGCGCTTTATATATTATATATATATATTATTATAATACTATAAGACTATTCTAAATGAACTATCAAAGATAGTTCTTGTGTGCAGTCACTTTAGAAAAACTGACAATTTGATAGTCATTTTTGCCCGAGTACTGCTCAGATATTTCAAGGCTGGCGCCTTGAAAATCTTCGACAGTCCTACGGGCGAGGGAGAGAGTTTAATCTTATATACTAATAAGATTAAGATAATAAAAGCTAACTACAATTCCAAATCGTACTAAAACTCGTTTTCGGGTCTAGTACTTTCAGAATACTTACGTAGTGGAAGTATGAATTGAAAACCTGGAAGTAAAATCTTAACATCGGGGTTACCTATGTTCTCCCAAAATTTGGTAAAACTTACTCCGTAGAAACTCATCTTATATGAAATATCAAAGTCCACGAAGAACCCTCCGATAGCATAGTGCGTGGTGGGGGCACCCTTATGGTCGGTTTCTCTAAAGGGGTTTACAATCCTGATAATCCCATATGAGAACGTACCATAGATGGTTTCACCCTTAGAAACCCCCGTAATTTCCTTATTTACTTTTACAGGAACTCTTATGTTGTGGAGGGGTATTACCATCTGAGCACTCCAATCTAATGACATACCGACACTACTATATGGGGCACCTTCTCTGCTCTTGATATCATTGAAGAAGTTCCACACCTGTGGGGTTGCATCAGACCTATTAGGCTTGTACATTTCATCAAGGAGACCCCCGACAAACACCCCATTGCTCCAGTTATCAAAGCCAACATATGTCATTTCAGCCATACCTAAGACGTACAGAATGTCTGCATAGCGTCTTATGTAGTAGTCAAACAATCTTGAAGAGACAGTTACCCCATCAAGAGAGTCAGAGCCACTTGGTGCTGCAAAGGTGGTTCCAAGTCTTCTCCAACCTTCCTCAATAGCTAGGAGGGACTTAATAGACTTCTTGGTTACTGAGAGGTCCTTTTCAAGTTCACCTTGCTTCTGTTGGATAGGGGAGAACCCTACATAGCTTACAGCGTCACTACTGAACGACCCCTTCCACGCCCCGTAGTTGTACACTCTTGGTGTCTTCTTCCCCTCAAAGGACACACGGAACAGCGTCACCTTATTGGGGTCTTCCTCTGAGGATGCACTGATTGTGACCACGTTGTCAAACACTATGTGCGTAGCCGCAGGTTTAGAGGTCCCGTCCTCAAAGAACGCTCCAGAGATTTCACTAGTATTATCTAAGTCCCCATAGTCCACAGAATGCTCCACAAGAACGCCTTGGACATAGAGGTCTCCCGTGTACTCTGCGGAGTCTAGAGTAACCTCCAAGGAGGCATCCTTGACATCAAACTCGCTCCCAAAGCAATGGAGTTTACCCCCACCAATGGTAAGGGTAGCTTTTGCGTCTTTAAGCACCACAGAGAGTGTGCAGGTATGAGGGAACCCCATACGTCTCTCTAAGGCGGACATTTGCTCTTGAAGAGCCTCTATCTGTCTGTTAAGGTCAGCGGTCGTGAACAGGCTTGGAGCACCCTTAAAGAGCGCACGCTTAATGCGGTTCTTAGGGTGGTAAGTCTTCTTCTTAATTGCGCTCATACGAATCGTCTATTTAGTTTTCTATGAATGAATTTGTCTGTTGATTTTGTGTAGTTGATTACTACCTCGGTGTCCCCGAATGGGATAAACCCTCTAACCATCCTCTTTATCGTGGGGGCATAATCCTCCCAAAAAGGTTCGTCCAAAAGTGGCGTAGCCACCTCAATGACTATCTTAGAGGTGTTGATAAGTTGTTGATTATCAGAGATTAAGAACAACTCTCTATCCGCTGTGTTATCAAGAACATACCCGTTTGACCTTGAGTCTGGTATCACAATCTTGAGAGGTGCAAAGAACTTAGAGGTGTCTATTTCACTTTTACCTAACGCAAGAATGCTGAGTAGAATCTCTAGTCCAACAATACTACCACGTGCCGATAGCAACGTCTCTGCGTTAAGAAGGAGCTGTTGTAATGACCACAGAGGAGTTATATAAGGTAGGTTAAACCCGAGGTCTCTCAGCATATCTATAAGGCGGTTTTTGTTGGTAAGTACTGACGCATTATAGCACCTGAGAGACGCTCCGATAACCTCCTTCTTCCAATCGTATGCGCCCTGCAACACCTGGATAAACTTCCAAGTGTTCGGGGACTGCATAGCGGTTTCTGGGATGTGTCTACTAAATTGCATTGACTCTAATTGTTAGTTCGGAGTCCTTGATAGTTCTGAAAATCTCAGATTTGTCAAGGGCAATATCTGGCATAACTACATATCTACCTCCCATATCAAGGAGGAAAGAAACAGCCTGAACTCCTCGCACCTGAGTACGAAGGATAATATCAAGGTCCTGTTTCTTGAAACCACCACCATAAGAGGCTTTGACTCTAGGGTTGGTGTAGTCTTTAAGGGCCTGCGCAACGGCACTACGTGTGACCTCTTGATTAGTACCAAGGGAAACAACCACGTCTACCACCAAAGATTTCGCTTCGTAGTTAGCCTTAGTCAGCAGACTACGATAGTTATTAGCTTGGTATCTCCCCGTGTACCCCACAATAAGATAGGGGTGGAACTCCTCTGCAAGAATTTGAAGCTCCTTAGCGTTGAGTTCAAAGGTGTCCTCCGTAGGAATAACGTTATACACGACCTCTTGCCCCTCAAAGTGTACAGAAGATTTGTGTACAAATGGGAAGCTATTAAGAAGATGCTCCGCAGATTCCTCATTAATAGCCGCACGTCTGTTCTGATACGACATAGGGGCTTTAGCCTTGATAGAAGCGAGACTCTCGGGGTCACTACCTCCTGTGGCATTAGACAGCATACGAACCTCTGTAACGGCTCTAGCAGGCAAGGAAGACCCCACAGAGGCATCACCCTTATGGATGTTCCCGTTCGTCCCCTTACAGCGCCTATATTCAATTCGTATGGACTTATCAAGAGAGGGCTTATTACCAAACCCGTCCTCACCGAAGAACACCGAGCAGGACCCGTTCTCTTCGGGTAGTACCATAAAGTGGTTACTCCCTCTAGTAGAGTCCCCAAAATTCTTTACCTGCTCATAGCGGATGTTGTCAATGATTACCTGAAGGCTATCAATGTCCACCATCGTCTTCCCGATGTACACGTTGTACCCGTTAAAGGGGATAAGTTCGGCAAGCTGGTTCCCCTCTCTAAGGGTGATAACCATAGAGGTAGTAGTGTCACTTCTATCTAAGCGAATATCCTCATCGTTGGAGAACTTGGTCCCATTAACCTCTACGATTAAGTCACCTCTTCGGTAAGTGATAGCGTCTCCCTTATCAAAGATGACCTCAAAGGAAGCAGAAGCACCCTTACACGATTGTGGATAGTAGCCTATCGTAGAAGCCAAGCTAACCGCATTACTATACGAGCGCATCTTTCTTAGGATGCCCTCATTAGCAAACGCATTGATATACCAAAAGTCCTTCTCAGAAAAGAGCGCAAACAGCTCCAAAAGGAACTCTCCGAAGTCCGACTTGCTTCTATCTGTCCACTCGGGGAACACAGCGTCAGCAATAGAGTGCGCCTTAGTTACCATCTGCGCCATATTGGCATTGGTGAGGAGGTCTTCCTCGGGGATAATCAAGAGCTGTGAGTACTTTTGGAGCTTTTGAAGCGTGGGGACATCCAAGTCCGAAAAGTATTTTAGGAGTTGTTCTTTAGTCTGTGTCATACAAAAATAACGTCTGATGTTAATGTGTTGTCTTCATTGAGGACCTCATAAGATACTTTCAGTGTGAGGTTCTTTCGGTCGCTTCCAACGTAACCAACGTCAATATCCTTTACCTTGACAGAGGGGACGTACTTTTTGATACCTCTTTGGAGAGTACCAAGAAGAATTACCTTGTTTGATACCACGTAAGAGACGGGTCTCTGTACAAGGGTAATGAAGTTAGCCCCAAAGTTAGGGGTGTATATCCTATTCCTATCAAAGGAGCAATAGAAGTACATAGCGTCTCTTCCCCTCACAGCACCCTCCGAAAGGGAGATTTTCCCATTCACAAGGGGCAAATCAGTGTTTAATCCACGCATAGCTAAACGATTTTAGAGGGTTTAAGAGGAGCTACAATAGCTGGTGTTGTGGGTGTCGTGCTAGTGACCGATACGTTCTGCGGTCCGACTATTATGTCACCACTACGAACAAAAGCGTCCACAGAGGACGCAATGGTCTTAGCAAGCTCCCCAGCTACTCGGTCAATGACTGCGCTGGGGTCCTCTTGTTCATCCCCATTAAGGGCGTTATCACTTTGTTTCAAGAGAGCTTCTTTGATACCCGATTTAAGGGAACTCTCTAAAGATAGTTTATTCAGCATCGCCTACTTTGTTAATCAGCTTGTTAATATCCTCTAGCTTGGTAGTTATCTCAGAGAACTTCTTAATAGAGTCTGGCATAAAAGGCTGAGGACCAATGTTGGTATTGACCTTAGCCTTGCCCAGCTGTTTCAAGAGTTCAGTAAGACACTCAAGAATTTGCTCCACCACATCGTACTTCTTAGACTTCGCCGAGTTGGTAGGGAAGAACCCAATAATCATAGGGTTCTCCAAGATGTCCTTTTCAAAGGCAACGACTGCCAAAAAGTCATCTTTGTACTCCTTAATCCATTCTTCGGAGGGAGCGACAATACCACTACCTACCATAATAGGCACAAGGAGGGTCTCTCCCGTTCTAAATTTAACTCGGTAGCTGTGGTCTTTTACTTCACCAAGTATCTTAGCAAATTCAATCATCGTATAAACTCTAGTTCAGTCCAAGTACCATCAGAGTCCCAAATGTGTTTGAGACCTCTTAGGAAGAAATGGGTGTCCAAATTCTTGGTGTGGTAACTAAGAATACCTCTGACGGGGTAAGACCTCTGAGAACGAATATCAAGGTCCTGATTTGTCTTAGCCGACAAGGTAATACCAAAGAACGCCTTATCAAACATAGCGGTGCGCTCATCAAGTATTTGCGTACGCTTGTAGTAATAAGCCGCATTATCGGGGTTATCCTTGCTACCCCACTCCATACCTGTTGGGGAGGACTCTCGTATTCTCTTAGCTCTTTCGGGGTCCGTTCTATGGATGAAGGCTACCTTCTCCTCGTCAAGTTCATAGAACACCATATAACGCTTCCCGTCCTTCTCTTCAATTTCGGAGATAGTGGACTTTTCCTCCCCCGTAGTTTTATCAAAGTAGACCGCAGACCTAGACACTGCGTGAGCCGCAGAAATGTCCTCATCAATGGAGACGCTTCTAAGCATACGGATGCGACTAGGAGCGTCTGGGAATTGTTGTATCTCGTTTTCTCTTGGAGAGGTTATGCGCCCTTGTAAGGGGTATAAGAACCCAATCTCAGACTGCTTAGAAAACGCCTTACGCTTGTTCACGAAGTTCAGTTTCTCCACCCCATTCTCATTAGACACCCATACAGAGCAACCAAAGTCTTGGGCAAGCATATTGAGGTACTTCCAATCAGTAACTCCCTTTTGGTAAGACACCTTAATAGCGTTGAAGTCTCGCTTAACCGAGACAACGTCCTCATTAGGTGCATCAAGGTCAATAACACCCAACTCAAAGTTGTTCTCTTCGGCAATACCCTTAATGATGTCCATAGCACTAAGGGTTTTAGCTTGGGCGAACTTACGGCTACTATGGGGGTCGGGGTACACAAAGTGTTTGAAGTCCTTACCCAGCTTAGTAAATCCGAAGTTCATACACTCTACGCTGAAAGAAATACGCCCGTCATCCTCAAAGCGAGTTCTTAGGCGAGTGACCGTCCCCGAGAACACGTGCTTCATACTTCTTTGGCTGTCGGAGTAGTAACCACCCATAAGGGCAATAGCTTGTCCGATATGGAAGTAGTAAAGCAAAATATCAGCGTGCCTCGTTATGGTGAAGTTTAGGGTATTGAGCAAATCAGCCTTCTCCTCGTACACAACGGGGTAACTGACGAAAGGCTCAATGTCAATGAAGTCCCCGTCAGTATTGAAAACAACCCCCGACCCTTTAAGGTCGTCAAGGTTCTTTCTTCGCCCGTTGAATAGGCGAATCTTAAAGCTAGGTTGAATAGAATTACCCATTGGTGCTGTATATGTTTCGTTGAGTATCGGAGTCTCTGATGATTATCCTCGGGAGTTTAAGAACGTCTCCAGCCTGCCAATCATCGGGCATTCTAGGAGGGTTGTTGTCCGCTATAAGCGTCCACAAGTGTTCAAGACCTTCCCCAAAAATGCGCTCCGCAATAGAATAGAGTGTCTCTCCATCCTTTACAATGTACTCATACCAAGAGTACGTAACCGAAGCGTCCTTAATAGGATAATGGGAAACCTTACCGCCCAAAAACTGAGCGATAAGGTTCTTCTTGTTGTAAAAAGCGTTACTAATCATCTTTCCCACTTAACTCGTCGCTCAAGGGTCTCGTACTCGTGAACGACAAATTCTACATTTACATTAGCTCTGATAGGGGTTAAGTCTCTATCAAAAAGAGTGTACTCTACAGGGCAACTCCTCAAGAACCCTTCTAAGTAGATAGGTCCAAGAGCGAGTACAGCCGTTGCAGGGGGGCGGAACTGATTTTCCGATACTACCCCACCCTCTGCAAATCTTGGGGTGTCCTCACCAACGAGTTTAGAAGGGTACAGAAAGCTCTGTAAGAACTCTACCTCTGGGAGAACTCCCCTTTCGTGCACTCTAGAGACTGAATAAGCATCCCCAACAAAGTCAAACCTATCAGGTCCAGCATTGGGAGATTTAAGGGGGTTCAAGTCTCTAAGATACCCCTCTACACGAGACTTTATCGTGTGTCTAGGGACTTCGTACTTTTGGGTCTCCTCATTGTAGGGGAACCCTTTACCCTTATCGTCAATCTCCATAGCTCTTGCAGAACCATAGCTCTCTGGACGAAGCTGGCGGTACTTAGACCCTGGGGTATTATCTAGAAAGAGTTGGAACGTTATTACACGTTCACCTCCACCACTCCAAGAATAGTCCTCATAATGAAGACCTGCGTAGTTTCGGTTAGCGTACGTTGTGTTCTTAGTGTCAGAGACGGTCTGTGGGTTAAACTGAAACTGATAACCTTTGTTTAGGTCAATAGTGTTAGCTGAACGCACATACTCTCTGTCTATAATAATACCTCGGGTAGGTGTGTACCCACCTGAAAACCTACTTGGGTCTTCACCAAAAGCTCCAGAGGGGTTTCTTCGTAGTACCGAAGCAAACTCACTCAGAGCAATGTCAGCCGCCGTAGAAACGGCTCCTGCTAAAGCAAAGTTAGTAATTCCCTTAATATCCATTAGCCCATTCCTCCTCTTAAGCTGTTAGTTCTCTCCATATCCATAATGGTCTCTCTGACAAGATTTGCGAGCTTTCTTTCATCAAACCCGCTATCCTTACCAACGACAATCTGAATTGCGCCGTTTGCAAAGGATAGGTTGTTGGTAGTACCCGAGCCTGTGTCAAGAGACTTAGCAGAAGCTGTCGCCTTGGCATCCATAATGGGGTTTCTATCCTTCTTACCACCGCCACCGAAGATGTCCCCGAAGTTTTCAGAGAGGTTTTGGAAACCATCTTCTAGTTGCTGGTTATTGAGGACCATTCCCTTACCGCCAGAGTTCCAGCTAAGGTCTACAACCCCGAATTGTTTTGCCTCCTCACTTGTGGACTGAGCAATACTATCAGAAGCCATACCAAGGAACTTAGCCGCCTTACCGATAATCTCGGAGATTTTCTGCCAGATGTTTTTAATCCACTCAAACGCCTTTTTGATAGGCTGGATAAGTGTTTCATCAATCCATTTACCGACAGAGGAGTCCTTGAAGTACGCCCACATACGTTTGATACCTGATACGATGTTGGACCCAATCTTCTTAATACCTCTCCACAGCCTTATGCAACTAGTCATCACCTTGGTAATTACCCAAGCAACGATGTTCCACAAGAACCTCCACCATTCTACGAGGAAGACTACGGCTGAATGTACGAGGTCTCTGAACTTCTCACACTTGATATAAAGTGCAATGAATAGGGCAATAGCTATGGTAATCCACCCAACGGGGTTAGTAGCCATAATCGCCTGAGAAGCCGCCGCAAACGACCTAAGTGCGCCCATAAACAAGCTAGGAAGGTTAAGGAGGAAAGACCCTGCGGACTTAAATCCGTTACCAATAGCTTGTGACGCTCCCTTTATTGACGTGAAGTTCTTGAGAACACCAGCTGTTGCAGAGTACACACTACGAGCCGAAGCCTTCATAATGCTACCAGCGTTTACAAAGAGGCTCTTAGTCATAGTACCTGCGTTCTTCATTGCAGAGACAAGCGCAGAGGGAATACCCTTAATAGACTTAACTAAGCGAGGAATATGCACATACCTAACGTCTCGGAAGAAGATGTTTACGGGATAGAGTGCTCTAGTAATCCCGAGGTACGCCTTTCTAAACGTCTTAGGTAAGAACACCCCGAGCGCACGCACCTCATTCAGTATGCGCATTTCACCTCCCGTACGACTATACAGAAGGTTTCTGAACATTCGGTACTTTCGTGTTACGTCCTTTAGGTTCTTGGCGTACTTTAGAACACCAATGCTAGCAATATCCCACAGCGCAAACACCTTCTTAAGCACGAGCCACGACAGAAGGAGTTTCCCTATGAACATAATTTCCTTCTTGTACTCCTTGAAGAAGTCAAGAATGGTGAGCTTCCAGAACTCTAACCAAACAATCATAGACCTAGCTTGGTCCTTGAAGTTGTCAGTAACCTTCCAAATACTATCAAGGGCGGCTTTAAGTTTTCCCCCAAGCCACTTAATGGTGTGACCGATATTACGGACTATCCACCCCATAACTTGACCAATCACAAAACCACGAGCCTTAATCTGGTCAATGTTATTGGCGAAGCTCTCCGCAATCATCTTCATAGAGGACACAATCTGCCCATACAAACTACCTGGGTCATTAGGTTTCCCAATAATAGCTTGCGCAAAAGAAGTCCATACAGCTTTAAGCCTTCGTGTTTGGTCTTGAATGGTTTCAAAGTCCTGAGCAATCGCCGTCATAAGACCCTTATGGTTCTTAAGGAAGCTCATAATGGCTCCCTGCATCATACGGGTGTTGCCTTGGTACTTTTCAAACATCTTGACGGAGCGTGCGGTCATAAGACCTGCCTCAACGAGAGCACCCGTGTTCCCTTGGATAGCACTAGCGACCATTCCAGAGAACTCGGCATAGGACTTCCCCGTGGCGTGCGCCGCCTTATTGATGAAGTCCATATTCTTCTTAACGTCCAAGCCAACTGACATTAGCTTGTTCATACCAGCAAGCTGGTCATCCATATCAAAGTAGGACTGCCCCTTAACAAGTCGGTCCTGTGCTTGCTCCATAGCCCTAATAGTAGATACCATCCCACCAAAGCGGAGGGTGTTCTCTCTTAGGGTGTTTACGTACTTTTCGGACACCTGTTGCAAGGAGTAAAAAGCGGAAGCCAAGGTAAGAGATACCCCAGCTAACCTCGCTACCTTATTGACTGTGCTTTGGGCGATAGCAATCCCAAAGTCATAGGTAAATTGAGCGTCCCTTGCCATAGTTTACTTATTGCGTTTGGCTTCCTCAGCGTCTTCTGCCTCCTTTTTAATAAGGCGCATTTCCATAGAGAAGAAGCGGTTTAAGTCATCCTCATCCATAAGGAGAACTTCTCTATACGACTGATGAAGCCTTTTCATCATAATATACGCTTTGGACACTAAGTCGTAGTTTTCATCGCTGTCCTCAAGCCCTTCTATACTCTTTTGGGGTCTCGGAGAAAAAAGGAGACCCCTTATCTCCCCACATAGGGTTAATAAGGGGTACTCTCTTTGTATTAAATGAAATCTCTCTGGACTTAGTGTCATTCCGAGAAAAAACTACTCGCTTCCATAATGAAAGGAGTCTCCCTCTCGCAGTGAGGACAAGTATCTTCGTAGGCAAACGGGAGGGTTGGAAGAGCCTCAATGAGGGAGTTCCTGATATTCTTGAGGTCTCTCACAGAGAGGTACTCAAGGAAAATCTTAAGCCCGTAGAAGGTGTGAAACTCGCTAGGAAGGATGTCCCCATTCTCCGTTTCAATGCTGATTAAGCAGTTAAGCGCAACTCTTCGCCAAAAGTCAATGGCATCCGAGTAGTATCTTTCGTTCTCAATAGCATCACGGAGCGTGGGGTATCTGAACGTGAAACGGGTAAACACAGAGGAAGTAATCCAAGAGTACTCGGGCTTCTCTGTAATCTTACCGATAGGCGTAGGTTCAAACCCATCCTTGAGTTCCACCACGATAGGGGAGGGACCCATCATTTGGAGGTTTTCAATCTCTCGCTTGCTCTCTTCCGAGTAGTCAATTCTATCAAGGTCAATATCCACGACCATCTTTCTACCGCAGTGTTTGCAGAACACTTCCTGTTTGGGGAGTTCGTTCTGCCATACTCTTCTGTGGATTTCCACGATGAGGGTATTAACCTCCGCCATAGTGAGGTCTAAGATGATGGACGGGATGGTAACTACACCATCCTCAAGGTACTTTTTACGTACCTCCGCACCAATCTCAATACCTCCGATAGACTTAATAGCCGCAGACAAGATATTACCTTGCCACGTGTAAGGCTTGTCAGAGATTTTCTTGGTGAAAATCTTTTCAGCCACACCATTGGACTTCATCAGTTCTACGACCTTATGAGTTTCGCCACCGAGAGTTACCCCGATAGGAAGCTCAAACTTGTTACTTTCCATACTTCTTTATGTTAGATTTGACTATACACCTACGGGGATAATATCCCAATCGTCGCAGGTAGCAGAATAAGAGACAACGTACTTGTCCGTACCAGCTACATCCCAGCTAGGGTGAGCTTCACTGACGATACGGAAACCTTCAAAGGCGACCGAGAATACCTCAGCGCCATTGTGCATCTTGACAGCAACAACGGGGAGTTTAGTCCCGTTGGCAATCATAGTTTTACAGAGGGTTTCCATAGCTCTATCAGCCGCACTACCATCGTAGGTTCTCGTAAGCGTCATATCACCAAACTCAGTAATCTGGTTGGCGAACTTGTACACCTTATTAGTCCCTGCGTCTACGGTCTGTACAGAGCCTGACTGTCTACTGAGACCTTCAAGGGTCTCAAATCTCGCATTAGAGCCAAGACCTGGTACGGGAATAGTCAGATACCAGCCATTGGTTACGTAAGCGTCCTGTGGTTTTTGAGGTCTTGCCATATTACTTTTCAGTTGCAGTTAATACTCCATCGTTTCGGAGCAACGAGATTCTGATGCTCTCCGTACACTCTGTGGGAATCCACTCGCAGTCAATGTTCAGAACCTTTCTATCCTGACCAACGGGGTTGTTGCTTGCGTCACAGATACCTCTGTAAGCAACATCAAATGGTACAGAACGTTCTAGTGCGCCGTTGTTGTACTCGTTCTTGAAGAACTGAAGCAGACTAACGAGAGCTTCTCTCTTAAGCTCGGGAGTGTTAGGCTTCTGTTCCAAGAAGCGCATAAGCGAGTTAAGAGAGCGCAGATAGAACGAAGTCTGGAGTCTGACGTGAATACTCGTGTACAGCGAGTTTCGTGAGTGCGTTCTTGAAGTCCCTACATAGAACCCGAGGTTCTCTACATTCTGAATAACATTGCAGTGGTAATGCTTTACCAGCTTGTTAATCATAGCCTGTCCAAGTCTGTTCGGTTCCATCTTAGTGACGGTCTTAAACAGAGAGTCAATCCCAGCAGGTGGGATATGGACAAAGTCTCCTTGAATGTAGGGAGTGCGGATAAGAGCCGCACCAATGACGGGTCCGATAACGGGAAGTCTACGAGGGTTGCCCTGCATATCGGGTACGTAGCACCAACCCATATAGCTGGCGATGAAGCTCTGTTCGTTTGAGCCAAGCTCAATGTCGTAGAGTTCAGCCATACCCTCATCAGCAAGCTCTGGGAGATTAACAATACCGATAGCTGACTTAGTCTCGTGGCAATACTGCTTCAAGATTTTAGCCATTCGGATATTGTGGAACTCCGTAGTAGCGAGATACTGAATATCAAAGCCGTCAAAACTTGACAGACCACCACCCATAGCGTTAGGTGCGTAGTCGTCAATAGTGACAGCGTCACCATCAGTACCACCTGACAGCACAATCTTCCACACTACATCCTTTCTATGGGAGAGTGAAGAAGACTCTGGAACCTCAATGAAGGCTTTACCCGTGAGAGTTACTTGGTTGTCACTATCTACAGAAGAGACCGTCCCTACCAGCTTGTCATTGTAGTAGAGAGCACTACCGCTCTTGAGGACGCTCTTAAATGTAGTACCGACACCCGTAATAATTGGAGAGGAAGTGGATGCAGAGACAGTCCCCGAGAGCTGTTCCATAGTGACCTTATTCTCCTCGGGAATTTCCTGAGAGAAGTTCACAACAGCGAAACGGCTAATCTTGGTAACTGACTGCTGAATCTCGGAGAGGGTTTCACCAATGATGGTTTCCTCTTTGTCCTTATAGGAGATTTTGAGCACATAGTTCCCACGACTTGCCGAATCAAAAGAGTAAAGTTCAAGAGTAACCCCGTTACCCCAAGCACCTACATCCTCTGCTCCTCTTTGACCAGCCTTAGCGGTCATAATAGCTCCCCCAAGGAGGGAAGCCTCTCCCGTAGCCGCCTTAGCATTCTTACCCGTAACACGGGAGATATAGAGCGATACGGGAGCGCCATCAGCTTCATCAAAGATAGCCTTGACAATAGCGGGTCCAAAAAGAGCATTGCTCTGCCCGCCAAAGAATGTACCGAAGTCTTCAAGAGAAGAAACCTTGATAGGTTTCAAGCTCTCCCCACGGACAAACTGCCCAAGGAGACCTACGTTTCTCTTAGAAGGCTCACGATACGCAGAAGCACCCCTAGAGAGTCCTTCTACAATGGATAATCCTACATCTGCCATTCTTAGTTTTGTTTAATTGTTATTTAGCTAACAGAACACCAAGGATGGCTCCGATGAGTGTTCCGCCAATGCCTACACTAATTACACGCTTCAAATTACGTCTACGCTCCTCCAAGAGTTCCTGTTTTAAGGACTCTTGAAAGAGCATAGCTTCGTTGAATTTTTGTGACTCTTTTGCACTAATGGTCTTCTGAGTCTCAAAAGAGAGCCTCCAATAGTTACTAATGGAGTCGCTCAGTTTAAGCTCCTGCAAGGTTATTGCGTGGATAGCTCTTAGCTGGGCGAAATTATTTAGCTTTATGTTTAGCTTTATCAGCTGGGGCTTTGTTAGGCAAACTATCGTATCCCCCTTGTAAACCATCTTCATTGGATAGCTCTCTTGAGAGAAAGTCAATGTTTTCATCCCAACCGCCAGTAGTAAGCTCATTATTAGTCTTCCCATAATGCTTAATAATTAAGTGAAGCTCTTTCCTGAACTTCTCCCTCTCAAGACCAATTCGGTCTATTTCTGTCTCATATTTCTTGAGGTCTACTTTAAGTTCAGCAATAGTGTCAGTGAGCTGTCTAATGCGTTCGTTAAATTCCTCTTCGTTGGTTCTGTGCTGTTTTACCGAACTAAGTCCATAGAGTGCAAATATAGCTATAATCGTTGTTACGATGGCTATTGCACCTAACAGCAAGTTCACTTTATTAGCCTTTCCCATTTCTTAGTTAAACACCTCGTTGATTCTCTCCACTGCCTTGACAATAGAGGCTTCGTATCGTGAGTTCAATTCAGCATCCTTGAGTAGTACGAGGTCCTCTTGGTTGTCTTGGAAAAGCCACTCAATGAGTACCCCCATATAGTCAGCCCCACGGATAACCGCAAAGTCTGCTTCAAAGTCTCTATGAGGCTGTGTGGGTGAGAATACACGCTTCTTAATCTCGGGGAAGTCCTTTTCAAACTGCTGGAGAATAATCTCCGCACATTCGTCAGACTTAGTGACACCTCGGGTAGTCCATACAGAGTACCCTCTTGCCTTACCCCATCCTGTATTGGCGCTCGCATCGTTGTGGAGAGACAGAAGAAGTTTCTTCTGTCCCTTCTTATAGTTGGTAGCGAAGTTTCTTCGCTTGTCTAGTCCTATTTCTCGGTCAGTTGTGTTGGTAAGCACAACCTCATACCCAAGTCTCTCAAGAGACTCCTTGATGACTTTGATGCGCTCTCTACTCCATCGGTACTCTCTGTGAGTTCCATCTGGTGAACGCTTACCTGGTACTTCTTCCCCATGCGCTGGGTCCAAAATGATAATCAAATTCTTCATACTCTATAATATAAACTTAAGCCAGTTAATGAGGTCCTTGCTATACGTCCCGAGTAGGAGTGCAAGGACACCCAGAAGTACGAAAACTGTGAGCTTAGGATAGCTCAACAGAACGGACAAGAAGGCGAAGCCCTCACGATTAGCCTCATTGATAAGGCAGTTTTCTTTGTGAGCCTTCTGCTGTTCCTCAAAGAGGTCCAAAATCTTGTCCAACTTTGCGTCAGTAGCTTTAATGCTCTGCTTCATCTCCTCTTGGTTTTTAGCCATTTCGGAGTATTTCGTGTCTACGAGTTCCGCAAGCAGTAAGAGCTTTTTGTCCTGCGGATTGTCGTCGGCACACATCAGTTTAAGTGTTCTAACAATACTAGTGCTCATCTATCAATCCAGCTTTGAGAGTCAATCCACACCCCTTCATCGTTCCATGCTCCAGTTGAGAGAATCCAAAAGTTGCCTCCATAGGCACCCCCTGTATCGGGGTAGACTCTCAGTAACCTTCGTTTTACGAGGGGAGCTACCTGCGAGAGGTCGCTTCCTTCAATAACAAAGTATTGAGTGGGCAGTAACCTAACGCTGTTACCATTGAAAATGAACTCTATATTAAAGTTTACCGCTGATGCTACAAGGAGTTTACCATCCTCAACAGCAATAGGGGCGCACTTAAAAGGCTGTGCAGAGAGGAGGTCAGCATCTACGTTAGGAGTAAATACATTGACACCTGCTCCCAAAGCCACGATGTTTTTGGCAACCTCGGGGCTTTCTAGAAGGCAGTATCGTTGTATGAACTTAACAGCTTGCTCCTGTCTTCCCTTGTAATCAAGTATGGTAAATCCAACTATCATCGCAGTTCTACGCCTAAAATATCGGGCAGGATGAAGTCCTTAGATACTTCAACCATCCCTCTTGGTGGGATGAGGAGCGAGTCCTCCCCCATAGGAACCTCCACGCAGTAGAGGTTTGTATTGAAGAGGTATTTCTTAACCTCTTTAGATGTTTCAGTCTTCTTAGCCATAATTCAGTTTCTTTATTGTCAAAGATACTACTTTTGACTGACGGGAGAGCCATTAACGATGATGCTCTCAATGATACCCACCTCTTTAGGTTCTTGGAAGTACACCCAAGGGTTTAGGGTAAACTCATAGTTTCTCTCGTGCACTCCGTCAGTTCTCGGAACATCAGTAACTCTGGTAGAGTAAGTGACTACGTCTCCGACAAGAGACCCGTCAATATCCGTGGCGTTAAATATGAATCCCGAGGCATACACGAACCTCTTATCAAAGTAGTCCGCAATGTCAAGGAACTCCTTGTACCCCTTAGAAGCAACACTAACATCAAAGCGAGCTTCAAGCCAAACGGGGTTCTTACCGAGGTAGCCGATTTTCTTATCGGGAGATAGCCCTAGGAACACCTCTCTATGGTCTACATACCACCCCATATGGATAGTCGGAGCAAAGTCCTGAATAGACACGCACGGGTACTTTTGGTCCGTACTCTCCGTGTAGTCGTAACTTGACTGCTTATAATACCGAGCGGACAGCTCCAACTTAGAGCCATCCGACATAGGTATCTGCATCTTATGGAATTGTTTGAAGAACTCCTTGTTTAGGTTACGAATTCCCGTTATCATTCTTCTTCTCGTTTTTCTCCCCGAAGTACTTAGTAGCACCAGCTGTCCCGAAGATTGTGGTGATGCTCCCAATGACTAAGGAGAGTCCGTTAAGGTCGGTCTTAATAGTACCACTATGCAAGACCTCCCAAATGAGGACAAACCCAACCACAGCAAGCAAGATACACCCAAGCAGTGTGATAAGAACAAGGAAAAAGCTCTTAGAGCTTAAACCGCTGTTGTTCTTAATGAGGTCTCTAAAGAAACCGATAAAGCTAGAATTGTTTTTTGTAGGTTCCCCCATTTTTCTCTACGAATTTTGCTAATCTCTCTTCTAGACGGGCGAAGTAACTCTTTCTGAGTTTCTCCATACGAGTTGGTTTAGGAGGACTCTTAGGTTGTATGGGAGCAGACCTAGAGCCATACATAGAACTCCTTGGAGCAGGTCGGTACTCCTCCTTGGGTTTCATTTGTTTGGCTTTTTGTTGTCGTTGCCACTCCATAGCCTCCTCACGTGACCGAAGGACAACTCCGTCCCCTACATCAATAGGAGTCCAATCGGGCAACTTAGGTTGGAGGTCTTGTGGAGCTTCTTTCTGCAACATAGCTTGTTTCAGCTCCTCACCCGCCGCTTTACTACCTGGCTTAGGTTTGTTTTTGGCGAGCTTGTCTCCCTTTCGGTGATACTCCTTAACCTTGATAATTTTCCCTTTGCGACTTCTACGTGAGTACCCTTTTACTCTGGTCATACTACTTCTTTAGTTTGTGTTGTTTGAGGAAGGTTCTAACTCGCTTCTCAGCTACGGGGCGGAACTCTTCAAAAGTTTTACGCCACACGGGGCGAGCAGGAATACCTTTATCCTTTACACCATACTCGTGTACAATAGCGAGCTGTTTGTTAGTAAGGTCGCTGTCGCTTCGTTGAGTCTCTTCAACAGACACCTCCGTACCTTCTTGGTAGATTGCATCAATAAGTTCTCCTGTGTCTATAAGAGGTATGTCGTGTCCTTTCTTTCGGATAGTGGTATCGGATAGGGTGAACCCATACTTATTTTCCCGTATGTTGCTCTCAATTTTGTCTCTGAACTCCTCGGCTATTTCTTCACCAAGGGCGGTCAGGTCTTTTTTGAGGTCGGCTACATTAACACGTTTAACTCCTCTAGGAACTCTTAGAAGCGACCTAGGGAGTTTCGGTAGGTTCTTAAACCTCATTGCTTTGGAAATAAGAGCAAACTTCAGCGTACCAACTTCGGGTACTCTTAGATGGGAACTCTCCTACTTGTTCATAAGCAGAACGAACCTCATCCTTCTCACGGAACCCTTTCTCGGGCTTATATCGTTTAATCACACTCATACTAACCTCCTCTTACATCATCCTTGACAAAGATTTGAATACCTACGCAACTACCATACATTTCTTCAAGGTAGATAATCTTATCAATTACTTGTGTGCTCCCATTAAAATGGACCTTGGTCTTGTTCCAGTCTAGTTGGTAACTCCCTAATTTTGGTTCAAGCTGTTTCGGAGATAGGTAGATGATGCCGTTTACTTCTTTACTAAGTCCGTACTTGTCTCGCATTCTGTTTGAGATTTCCTTCTCATATAAGGCAGGGAACTCAAACATTTGAGAGGTTCTGGAGCTATCACCAACAAACTCCTCAAGGGAAAACTCGTCTTCGGGGTGTTCTACTTTATGCACAGATACTACTTCCAGCGTAACCTTATAAGGCGTAGCCAGTAGCTTCTTATAGAATATGTTCTGATACCTAAGAAAAGCCGCTTTAGTAACTAGCATATTACTTCTTTCGTTTTACTATTAGGGAACTTTGGACAAAATACCTCTTGCTAATGGGGACAACGTAAATGGATAGCTATCAAAGTAGCTTCTAAAGTCTAGAGCACGCTCCAGCTCAATAGTTCCTTGCATAATGTTGTCCTTTCTCAATGAGAAGTCACCGAACTCACTTTCAAGAAGCCCACGCAGGTAAAGCATCAGCTTATACCAAAAACTATATCTGTCACCCCAAACGTTATCAGAGCCTATTCTATTGAAGTCCTCATAGAAGTAACCTCCCGTGGGGTCTTCAGTAATAGAGAACACCGAGCCTATCTGAACAGAGGTATGGGTACTTGCCCCAATACTTGCTTCGGAGGACCCTGCGTAGTCTGAGCCGTCTGTGAATGATTGTCCAATAGAGGATGCCGCATTTTCATACAGCCTCCGTTTATCAACTAGGTGGTAAGCCACCCAAATGGCAAGGTGTTGTTCAGAAGGTCTCTTGAGTTGCGAGATTACCTCGTCAGTAATTTCTCCACGAATCCCGAGAACCCTTTCATAGTAGCGAACTACTACGTGCATAATCTCCTCATCAGAGAAGAAATACTTTCTAAACGCCGTAAAGTCTTCGTCAAGCTCCTTAGTAACCTTGATTAGGGTAGTGCCCTTTTCGGCTCCTCTGAAATAAGGGGTATAAGCAACTACAATACCTTCTTCAATAAGTCGTTCCATCACCTCTTCAAGCGTGCGCTCTTGGAGGTCTATTTCAATGATGTTGTTCTGTTCTTCTCCTTGCTTCTCCCATAACGTCAGATAAGAACCTCGCTTTACCAAGGTGGTTTCCGTTTCGTCTATGAGCTTGGGTTGGATAGACACACCAAATCCTGCCTTCGCCTTTATGGCAAAAGCAGGAATAATGAAGCGGTCGAAAGTAAGCTCCCGAACCGCTGTCATTATTTCCTTCAAAGTTACTTTAGATTGAGACACTCTCTACGTTAGTTACGATATGCCTTTCGGCCCGTTGTTAGGATTGCCGCAACATCCGAGGGAACAGCCATCTGTTTCTTATCTCGGATTACGTAATGTACGCCTCCGACCCAGCAGTCAATATCACAGAGAGCTGTAATAGTGACCTTCTTAATGGTCGTGGTAATAGCTACCTCTGCGACTTCTTCGGTGTTTCCACCGACAGGAGCTACTTCGGGAGCTTCCTCATTGGGCTGGTTAGGAGTTTCATTAAACTCCTGTTCGTTCAGTTCTTCTTCGGGGGATGCCCCCTTCTTAGTTTTTGCCATTATGTACTACGTTAGAGGTTAGAGATTAGGCAGTAAGTGCCTTGACGATATTCTTCTCTTCAATGATACCCGTACCCCAGATACCATACCAACCGAGAGTGTGCTTACGGCCCATTTCTACTACGCCGTCATCACGAAGCTCAACATCAAGAGCTACCGCCCAACCATAGGCATTCTCACCGAAGAATACGGCTTCATAACCCGTAGAAATAGAGTTCGTAGAATACTTAGCCTGAAGTTCAGCCGCTGAAAGAACGGGCATCTGCGTGGTCTCAATGAAGATACAGCCTTCATACATACCAACTTCACCAATGTAAAGCTGTCTGCGACCCATATAAGTGTTGGCATTAATCCAATCCTTATCATCACGAAGCGTTCTAAGCTGGTGAGGGTGAGCGAAGCACACGTAATAATCCCCATCAATTCTAGGAGCATTATTCGTAGCCAGAGTTTCAATAGCGTCCTTAACTGTCTTAGTCGTAAATACAGAGGTAGCACTAAGCGCCGTAGCACTCGTAGCCGTACCGCCATAAATAACATTCGTCGTGCCGAGGACCGTGTCTCTGAACTGCGTATCCAGAACTACCGCCATATTATTGGCGAGGAGCTTGGAAGCGTCTCCAAGAACATCGTGAAGCGAGGTGCGCAGGAGGAACTCCGTTACCTGAATAGCGTTTGCCTGCTCCGAAACGGGAATAACAACCTCAGAGGTCGTCATACCTTCTGGAGTAAGGACATCCGATTCAGAGAGTGCGCCACCGCCCTGAAGATTACCATACTTGGTGAACACGATACTTTTACCCTTTACAGCCTGAAGGTCACGTTTTACCTTAGCAAACTGCAAGAAGCGAAGTCTTGGCTGTGCTTGGAAGAGGACATCCTTAGAGTAGAAGTCTCTTACCGCCTGTGGAATAGTGGAGTAGCCACCGCCATTAGCGGAGGCAGACGTGGTCTCCCCGAAGAAGAGACCCGAAAGTGGGAGCATAAGTCCCACGAGCATCATAATAATAGTAAGCATCTGTTTTTATTTAGCTGAGTTGTTGTACTTGTCGGATAAGCTCCTCACGTCTCTTAGCGAACTCTTCGTGAGACATCTTACCGATTTCGGTAGTGACATCCGTAGGAGCTGGACTAGGATAACCACCCATAGTGGGCATCTGAGGGGCTTTAGGTTGTGCAGGTGCAGGAGCGTTCGTAGGAGCGTTCTGCTGTTTTGCCTGCTGTTCAAGTAGTGGGTCCGTAACGTGGACACCCTGCTGACCGATAGTGCTGGGGGTTGGATAAGCCGAGCGAAGTCGGATAGACTCCTTGAGGCTAGCGTCCAATTCCTCCTTAGTAGAGCCTTTCACAAGGTCGGGAATGCAGGTAGCAGAGTTCTCAGCAATGAGCTTTTCTCTGTACGCATTAAGTTCTGCTTCGGCACTCTTCTTAGACTCTTCAAGAAGCGGCTGGACAACCTTTTGGACAGACGAAGCAACCACACTTTCCATGTCGGCCTTCGTCACGAATGCTTCTTTGAGTTCTTCAATGATTGATTTAGCAGAGATACTTTCCTCCTTGGGAAGTTCTACCTTACTAAGCTCAGCGATGCCTGCTTTAAGGCGGTCAATAGTAGAGTGAACCTTGTTCTTCTCAACCTTAGCGACTGCCTGCATAAAAGCGACAAGCTCGGGAGTGTCCTTTACTGAGTAAGTGACCCCATTGAGCGTCAAACTTTCTGGCAACTTTACTTCCTTGATTTCTTCTTCCATTGTTCTACGATAAAATTTGAGTTCTTAGGTTGTGACTACTTGATGAGAGACTTCTTGAGGTCCTCAGAAGCACCCTTAATGGTAGAGCGAGTCATCTGGTCTTCTCTAACAAGGGGAGCTTCTGGCGTACCTGGGTTTACGAAACCCTCACCAACTTTCTGCGTCTTGTCTTGCCCTACATCGTGAAGGGCTTCTGGATTGTTTCTGTCCATCGTGTTAATAATTAAAGATTACTGATTTGTCACACTTATGTGTCTATGCTCTATTGAGCATCTGTTACACAAAAGTAAAACTAATTTTCTACATCCGTGATATTGTCGTCTTCGGTGGCTTCGTCATCAAGCTCATCTTCGTCCAACTCTGAACCATCTTCTTCGGGTGGCATAGCCTCTGGGTTTTGAGGATTTCCACCCATCATAAGCTGTTGCATAAACGAGCCGTTAAGAGCGTCCTGCATCTTTTCGTCTACTATCTCCTTCATAAGTTCGGGGATATTAGACTTACCAAGACGCTCCATAACCTCACGCTTAGAAGCGATACCCATAGACAGCTCCACCTGCGAGCGTTGAAGTTCGTCCATTCTATCCTTGGGGAACCCAAATGCAAACACGGGGCATACCTTCATATCATTGATGAAGTCGGGGTCAATCTCAAAGATTTTGTTGAGACGAGTATTCTCGGGGTCCTCAATGCTGAGAATTTTGAGTATCATCGTATTGAGCTTAGTGATACCATCCCCGTAGGTCATAGCCTTAATGTTCGCCTGTTGGATGAGAGGCTGGTAGGTAATCTGGAGAGCTGCCGCAGAAGTGTTACTGATAGCTTGAATCTTACCTAGAGCGTTTTCGGGAACATCTGACAACTCGTGCATAGCCGTCTTCAAGTCCTTAGCGAAGTTAAGGCTCGCAGAAATGTCCACGTCCAAACCGAGGTTAAACACGTTAGCTTCGGGTGGAAGACCTGACCAAATCTGACCAAGACCTCTCTTCAAGGACTTAGCCGATGCGCCCGTGATAATGGTCGTAGGGGTAGCGTGGTAGTCAAGGATAGCCTTGATTTGCTGAATCATTTCATTGTACACCTTGTTAATCTTCAAGATGTCGTTTGAATCTGACTGACCATAGTACCCCGAGGAGTTAGGCTTGTTCTTGATATGCACCACGGGGATAAACCCATAGCGGTTTTCCTGCTTTACGTGGTTGTGTTTAACGATGCCCTTTTCGTCTGTGGCGGTTGTCGTCTGATACCACGTTTCGGTATGTGTCTTGGTCCACTTAGTTACGAATAGGGCGTACTCGTTGTCACCCTTCCTATCAAGGGGCATTCTAGTTAAGAACGACTTTACCTTCTTATAGTTTCCGTTCTCAAACTCCACAAAGCACTGACGGCTGTCAAATACATTGATACGGCAGAAGCGGTCTAGGTCATCATCAACCCATTCAACACCTACCCAGCAGTCACCCGTGATACTACCCATCTGGAGCATTTCGTAAGCTAGCTGTAACTTCTCCGACTTGGTCCAGTGGTACATAAGCAACTCCTCTACAAGGCGCTCAAGGTCTTGAGGAACTTGCGTAGAGTATAAGCTCTGTGTGTGGAAAGAGAACGCTTCACTACCTAGCAAGAACATATTGACCTTGTCAATAAACGCTCTGAGGTAGTTAAACGAGAGAAGCCCATCATTGAAGTCCTTGTAGTGGAGACCTTCATAGAACTTCCAGAACAGATAGTACTTCGTAATTCGGTCTATCTCCCATTGGTTATCCTGAACAATGTTGTTCATCACAAACGACCTAATGGTGTTCGTGGCTTCAGTTAGTTGTCGGCTATCGGCACTCCAATGTGGGGAATCTGGGTACCCATTATATCCTGCGTAACTCATATTAGTATGAACTTCTTCTAATTGTATTTAGTTCGTCAATAACTCCAGCGTAGAGGGGGTTATCAAGGACTTCCATTTCTTCCTCAACCTCTCCACCGACTTCTCTTGAAGCGGCTAGACACATAAGTGCCGCACTATCTACGAAGTCGTCAAAGTACCCATCCGCCTTCTGACACACGAGGTAAGGTCCGTTAAAGAACTTGGTGCAGTTCAGCATCTGTTCCTCAAACTTCTGATACTCCGTTGTAGCTCTGACGCTAGGGTTTGCTGGAACAATAAGTCGCCTAGTCTGAATATCGGATATGAAGTTAAACCACATATCTGACTTACTCTGCGTTGTGAAGGTGTAAGGAACAATGTCCACATACTCACCACAAGCGTAAGAAAGTCGGTCTACTACTGCTCTACCTACCCCCGTATAGTCTGCAAAGATAACAGATATATTGTACTCTATGATAGCGTCCATTATGGTATGGTGCTGTGTCTCATAGTCCGCTGTACCGAGAGCCAGCCACGCAAGTATCTGTTTGTAGGGCTTACCGAATGGGTCTTCCTCATCATTCCATACTTTCGCTATCGTTAAGACTGTCTCAGCAGGAGATTTTGCAATATCAAGCCCAGCCACAACAAAGTCATTAACTCTAGGTTCTTGTAGCCCCAGCTTTCTATTGATGATACGAGCATACTCCTTATCGGTAAGAAGCATACCGCTCTCAACGTCCCATATCAGAGCGAAAGCAAGGCGGAAGGCTTGGGAGTCTTCTCCCCATCGGTCTCTCTTACGGAGAATGTCCGCTTCATAGTTAAGGTGAAAGCGTTTCCCGTCTATGGAGAACTGCTTCCTTCGGTCCTTTATGATGTCCTTGTAGTTGTACTCATAGTGTTTGCGTGTTAGAGGGTTCTTACTCTTAGCGTCGTCCTTTCGGTTATTGACAATCTCATAGTAAAAGTGGTTCTTGGTCGTACCCGTAGTTCCAACCTTAACAAGCGTACCTGCCGTAGAAGAAAGCATAGGCTCAATAGACTTACTCACAATAAGGTCATCTACGTCCTGCGCTTCTTCAACTATTACGAGGTCGTACGTCTTTGATTCAATCTTACTCTGCTTACTCGCTACCTGCCCTGCAAGGAAAGACCCATTAGTAAGCACGAGTTTAGCGGAGCTATCAAGTCCTACATCAATGTCGGGGTCGTCCATAACCATTTCAGCGTTGGCAGACCTAAGACGGCTAAGCGCACGGGAGTACGTAGTAACCACCTGGTCAGACTGCGGAGCAAACAACCCTACACGGAAACCATCCTTGAACTGCTCCAAGTCTGGGATGAACTTAGCAAGAGCTGGCAATAGTACTACAAGAGTATCAATAACGAACGCCATAGCCTCCGATTTACCACTCTGTCGGGAGAGAAGGACGGTCTTAACGTCCCCCGAGAAAGTAATTACAGAGTGAATAATCCCATAGGCGATAGACTCTTGGTAGTCATACAGACTGATACCCGTGAGTATCTTCCCAAACTCCATTATCTTATTGGTGACATCGTGGGCATCAAAGGACACCTCTTTGGATATAACGGATAGGTCTATATCGTCAATACTTCCTCCTGTCGCAGGGAATACATACCCCTCGTCTGCTACCTTTGTTTGATTTTTCTTCTTTTTAGACATAAAAATACCCAAGAGGCTTGTTGCCCCTTGGGTACAAAGATACTAGTTCTTAGTTATTCGTTAGGAAGTTTAGTACTTCTTAAGCAAGCCTTCTCGGAATCTCTCTTTTTGTGCAGGGCTCTTGCGCATTTCATCCTGCCAAAAATGTTGGTCGGCACCTGAAACAACGCCTTCACGAACCAATGTTCTTGCCTTATGAATATCAAAGGTTACGGGAGTTTTCACTCTACTAAGCTCTGCTCTGACGTTTGGAGAGGCCTTGGAGATTTTGTCACCGAGTTTCTTCTTAACCGCACTACGAAGGGCTCTGGGGAAGTCGGATATTGTGAGGAAGCTGTTTATGACCTTTGTCGTCTCCTCTATGGGGTTCTTCACCGAATCGTCAAGCCCATAACCGCCTTTCTTAGGAAGGCAAAGAGCCGTCACAGCGTTTACTAGCGTGTCAAAGTTGTTCTTCCCCTGCTTGTACTTGAGGGTGTTGTCGGTGGCAAGGTCCAGAAGTTCTACCCCACTCTGAAGCGTCTTTTCATATGCCTTCTCATACTTTTGGCGTTCAAGTTCTGCACCACTTTGAGCTTTCGCCCCTCCGCTACTTGGGTCTGGCTTGCCCGCCTTTCTCTTAGCGGTGTGAGCCTTTACGGTTACGGTCTTCCCGCTCTTGGTCTTACGGGTGTACGTCTTTACTTGTACATCCTTTTTCATACCGCCACTCGTGGGCGCTTTACGGACGCTCTTTT